>FWPU01001122.1_pt1 | contig 83034 bp, 69 predicted proteins | sample 2228361 | NCBI WGS metagenome assembly FWPU01 (sample SAMEA103939777, study PRJEB20133) | metagenome | reverse complement strand
CCGCCGGACCCAACTCGGTTTGCTAAAATCAGTACAGCCCATCGCGGCCAGGTAGCTCAGTTGGTAGAGCGCAGCCCTGAAAAGGCTGGCGTCGGCGGTTCGATTCCGTCCCTGGCCACCACATTCGGACACCCTAACCGGCAGCTCGTCATGACGCTTGCCTTGTCGGCCTGCTCGTCCCACGTCGGTTGCCTCACCGGCGGCCGCCCATTCTTCCGCGCCGGCCGCTCACCGAGCGGCCCCCCGGACCTCGCTCCTGACGGCTTCCGGTCCGGATGGCCTTTGTTTAGCTTGGGAGTCCCTCCGGCTTGATTCGGGCTTGCCGCCTCAGGCGGCAGCGGACAATCGAGGTAAACAGCTCGCGTGTCCAGCGGTTATGCAGCCGCCGCAAGCTGCGGATCGGCACCAGCTCCAAGGTGGCGAAATGGAAAGGGCTCGCTTCGACGAGTTCCAGGAACCGCCGGATGGTCAGACGATTCAATCCTCCTTCGACTTCTTCGAACCGCCGCGCTCCGTCGGGCTTGAAGTCCGAGCGCCAGCGGATCAGAGCGGCTTCACTCAGAATTAAATGAGCCCACGGAAACACTGAAAACAGATGCCCGCCCTTCGGGTGCCGCCACGGAGGTCCGAAGCTGATCCAGATCTCCCCGCCCGGGACCAACAGCGAATGCATCGCCGCCAACACCCCACCGGGATCGGCGAAATGTTCAAAGGCGTCCACGCTGATGATCAGGTCCGCCTCTTGAGACGCCGACGTAGTGAACTCACAAATCTCTTGCACGCCCGCCGCTGCCGCATTGCGCCGGGCCTGCTCCAAGATGCTCTCCCGAATGTCCAAACCGATGACTCTCCGCGCGCCGGCCTGGGCCAGCTCCACACTCTCCCATCCGGCGCCGCAGCCGAAATCGAGCACAACTTTGCCCCGGATCGCCTCCAGAATCTGCCGGCCGAAGACCGCCTCCAACCCTCGCCGCTGCTGCGGTGGAAGATCACTGCCGATCAAAGAGCGCCCACCGGGGTAAAGTCTCCTCAAGAGCTGGTACTGAAGCGCGTCCCAAAGCCTGGAGCTTTCCTTCTCCGAGGTCGTCACTCTCCACCTCCGGCCATGTCGTCGCTCACCAGGAAGACGCCGTGCGCCTGCGTGTGCCTCACGCCTTTCTTCCCCGGGAACTTGTGACCATACACCGTCCAACTGCCGTCGTCAAGCTGTGGCAAGCCGACCCCGTCATTGAAATCACCACCCCTACTGCTGCGGCAGCTCGATGGGCGGGGCGCCTGCCGGCGGTCCCATCACTTGCCGCACGGCCAGGCCCAGATCCGCCGGCATCACGAAGCCTTCCCAGCGCCGGACGATCTTTCCCTCCGGCGCGATCAGCATCGTCGTCGGCCACGAGCGGATGGGAATGCCGGGGTGCGGGATCAGCCGGATCCCGGCCAGGCCCCAGTCGTATCGCAGGTTCTCGTCCTCCTGGCCGGGCCGGAGGGCGACTACGACCTCCAAACCCTTGTCCCAGTACTGCGCGAGCAGGCTCTGGAGAAACACCACCACGCTCCTGGAGTCGCCGTTCTCCGGACTCAGGAAAGACAGCACCGCCCAGCGACCGCCAAACTCCCTCAGCCGCAACTCCGCGCCGGGCGGCTCCTCCACCGGCCGGGTGAACTCCGCGGCGCCGATATCATACCTTCCACCCTGCGGGATCAGCGTCCCGAAGTAGTCGCGTTCCCCCATCCCCCCCGGCGCAGGGATGGCCGCATCCACCGCAGGGGAGCCCTCGGACAGGCGCATCAGCGCCGTCAGCTTCGGATCGGCGTAAACACCCTTAGCGTCTTGTCCGCTCCCCATCTGGTAAGCCGCGAATCCCAGATACGATTCCCCGCCATAATCCCAGCGCGGCTCAGTCCGCCCCGTGTGCCAGTAGAGATTCCCGTCCAGTTTGAGGGCGGCGCTGGTGTGGACCATGGCCGGCACATGGGAATAGATGAGGTTGTTGCGGAACACGTTGGGCCGCCGGCCGGTGAACTCCGCATGGTCCATTTGCAGCACCGGCGCGTCGATCGGCGGGTTCCAGTAGAAGGTGTTGTTGTAAATCTCGACCCCGTCCAGCGAGCCGCCTTCCCAGGTCGAAAGATACAGGTCGCCTTGCCGCCGCGCCAGCTTCGGGCTCCGGCCGTTGTTCACGCAGACGTTGTAGCGCACAATGCTATTGATCGTCGTCTCCTTCTGCGCCCCGAACACCGACGCGCAGTAACCCATTGCGTCATGAGCGTAGTTGTACTGGACGATGTTGTCCTCGTTGCCCCAGTCGATGTCATAGACGCCACCGTCAACCCCCGGCGAGTCGATGAAAAAACCCTCGGTGAACTGGACCACGCAGTTGCGGCACCGCCAGGTCCAGATTCCGTTTGGCGTGCCGATGGTCTGGACCGGCTGCAAGCCGACCCACCACGCCGCGCTCCTCTCGACCAGCCCGTTCTCGACCTGGAACAGGACGATCCCGTCGCCGTAAACTTCCCGCACGACGCAGTTGCGCACGGTCACGTTCCTGGCCCGCACCTCCCGCGAGGCGCCGCGGACGATGATGCCCGCCCATTGCGTCGTGTTGTGGACGGTGGCGCCGTCGATCACGATGTCTTCCAGCGTCCGCTCGCCATCGGCCAGCACCGCGATCAGTCCGGAGCTCTTTGTCTTCACGACGCCGCCGACATCACGCACCACGACATTGCGGAGGTGAAAGTGGCGGAGCGTTCCCGTGCCGTCTCCTCCGATGTAGATGCCGTATGGATTGCCGCCGCTCGCCTCCAGGTTCTCGATCTCCCAGTGCTGCTGGTTGAAGAGGCGCACCGCCGCCTCCGCTCCACCGGCATCAATCAGCGGCAGCGGGCCCTCGCCCCAGGCCCCGATGCGGATGGGCGCCCCGTCTCGGCCGGATCCTTTCGGCGCGAGCATCCCGCTGCATTTCGTTCCGCGGCGGAACAGGACCGCGTCACCCGGTGAGAACTCCCGCGAGTTCACCTTCTCCAAGCTTCTCCAAGCCGACGTCTCCGACAATCCGTCGCCGGTGTCCGAGCCACCAGTGCAGTCGACGTAGAACGTCGCCGCCGACAAGCCGCTGGCGAGCAATACGGCGAGCAAGACGACCTCCGCTCTCATCGCGCACCACTTATACCACAGCCTCTTGTTCACCGAACCCCGGGGATGCCAGAATCGAGAATGTGGGCCTGCTGCCGGCCATCCTGCTGCTGAGCGCCGCCGCGCCTTCGCTTCAGAACGCCGTCGATCTGATTCGCTCCGGCGACCTGACCCGCGCCGAGCAAGCGCTGCTTGAAGCGGTGGCGGCTCGCCCCGGCGATGCCGAAGCCCATTACCTACTGGGGCTCGTCCGCCTGCGGCAGCAGCGGCTCGATGACGCCGCCGGTCCGCTCCTCAAAGCCGTCGAGCTGGCGCCCCGCCACGCCCAAGCCTGGAAGCTGCTCGGCATGGCCCATTCCGGCGCCGGCCGGTTCGAAGCCGCCGCCAAACCCTTCCGCAAGGCGTGCGCGCTCGCTCCGAACGACTCCGACGCCTGCTACTACCTGGGCCGGAACGACTACGTTCTCTCCCGCTTCGACACTTCGATCCAGGCCTTCAAAACGGCCCTGCGCGCCGACAAGACAAACTGGCGCGCTCACCGGGGCCTGGGCCTGTCGCTGGAAGCAGTGGGGCGGCTCGCCGAAGCTGAGCAACACCTGCGCCAAGCGGTGGAATTGAGCCGCGGGCGCACGCGCGCCATTGACGATCCCCGCATCGATCTCGGCGGGTTCCTGTTCCGCCGCGGCAACGCCGAACAGGCTTTGGCGCCTCTCCGCGAGGCGCTCGAATCGCACCCCGATGCCGCCAAAGCTCGCACCGATCTCGCCCGCGCGCTGGCGCAGCTCGGCCGGAACGAAGAGGCCGCCGCGCATCTGGAGGCCGCCGTGCGCTCCCAACCAGACAACTGGCCCGCGCACCTGCTGCTCGGCAAAATTTACATGCGGCTCGGACGCACCGCGGACGCTCAGCGCCACTTGCGGATTGGCGCCGCCGGAGGAGAGCTTCAACGATAAGCACCGGGCGCATCCGCTGCGAGCCGGGTTATTATGTCCTTAAACAACGCCGCACGCGTTGCAGAGGGGGAATACAGAAACGATGAAACGTCTCGTCGCTGTCGGGATTTGGATGGCCGTTGCCGCGCTAGGCGCGATCGCCTTGGGCGGCATTGCATTAAGCCAGGGGGAGCAGATCAACAGCATCTGGCTTGTCATCGCCGCCGCCTGCACCTTCCTGGTGGCGTATCGCTTCTATCACGCCTGGATCGCCGCCAAAGTCCTGGCGCTGGATGACCGGCGGGCCACTCCAGCCGAACGCCTCAACGATGGTCACGATTACGAGCCGACGCACAAATGGATCGTCTTCGGCCATCACTTCGCTGCCATCGCCGGCCCCGGACCCTTGGTCGGACCGGTGCTGGCCGCGCAATTCGGCTATCTGCCCGGCGCGCTCTGGATCATCATCGGCGCCGCGCTCGCCGGCGCGGTCCACGACCTGATCGTGCTCGGCTCCTCGATTCGCCGCAACGGCCGCTCGATCGGCGAGATGGCGCGCGAGGAGATCGGGCGCATCGGCGGCTACACGGCCATGATCACGGTCCTGCTGATCATGATCATCCTGCTCGCCGTCATCGCCCTGGTGGTGGTGAACGCGCTCCGCGACAGCCCCTGGGGTACCTTCACGATCGCCGCCACCATGCCGATCGCGATCTTCATGGGCCTCTACCTGCGCTACTGGCGCAAGGGCAAGGTCCTGGAGGTTTCCATCCTCGGCTTTATTCTGGTGATCCTGGCCATCTTCGGCGGCGAGTGGGTCTCGCTTCATCCGACGCTGGCCGGCTGGTTCACTCTCGGCGGCACAACGCTGGCGATTGCGATCATCATTTACGGTTTCTTCGCCAGCGCCCTGCCCGTGTGGCTCCTGCTGGCGCCGCGCGATTACCTGAGCACCTTTGTCAAGTTGGGGGTGGCGTTTCTGCTGGCACTGGGCATTCTGGCGGTGCGCCCGCCGATGCAGCTTCCGGCGTTGACCGGCTTCATCGACGGCACGGGCCCGGTCTTCGCCGGCGCCTTGTTCCCTTTCTGTTTCATCACCATCGGCTGCGGGGCCCTGTCGGGATTCCACTCGCTGATTTCCTCCGGCACGACGCCCAAGATGCTGGCCAAGGAGTCGCACGCGTTGCCCGTCGGGTCCGGAACAATGCTGGCCGAGGGCATGGTCGCCATCCTGGCGCTGATCTCTGCCTGTGTGCTTCAGCCGGGCGTCTATTTCGCCGTGAATTCCCCGGCCGCCCTCACCGGGACCACCGAGGCTGCCGCCACGGCCACCATCACCTCCTGGGGCTATCCGGTCACGCCTGCCGACATGCAGACACTGGCCGAAGAGGTGGGTGAGACGACGCTGTTTCACCGCACGGGTGGGGCGCCGTCGCTCGCCTTGGGTATGGCTCACGTCTTTGCCAGCAGCGGGCTCGGGCGCAGCATGCTCGGCTTCTGGTATCACTTCGCCATTATGTTCGAGGCGCTGTTCATTCTGACGATCATTGACGCCGGTACGCGCGTCGGCCGCTTCCTGTTGCAGGACCTGCTGAGCAACTTCTACCAGCCGCTCGGCCGCACCGGCTGGATGCCCGGTGTCGTGGGCGCCAGCGCCGCCATCGTGCTGGCGTGGGGGTACTTCTTATATCAGGGCGTGCTCGATCCCTATGGCGGCGTCAACTCGCTCTGGCCGATGTTCGGCATCGCCAACCAGTTGCTGGGCGTCATCGCTCTGGCCGTCGGCACCACCATAATCTTGAAAAAACACGGTCCGAAATACATGTGGATCACGCTCCTACCGATGGCCTGGATCGTCTCGGTCACCTACACCGCTTCCTATCAGAAGATCTTCTCCGCCGACCCCCGCCTGGGCTTCCTCTCCCAGGCTACCGGCTTGCAGGCGGCGCTCGAGGCAGGCACGGTGGCTGCCTCCGAGATCGCTCAGACTCAAGCGTTGATCTTCAATGCCCGGCTCAACGCTTTCGTCTGCGCAATGTTTATCATCATGGTGAGCACCATTCTGGTGGATTCGGCGCGCGTCTGGCTCGGCATCATCCGCGGCACCCGCCCGGCCACCCTCAACGAGACGCCGTTCGTGCCTTCTTTGCTCGAACCCGAGAAAGCCTGACCGGATGTGCTATACTCACCTGAGGGAATCGTCCCCGCCCCAGCAGTTCTGATCAAAGACGGAGAGTAGTTATGTCGTTAGTCTGCCAGGTTACCGGCAAGAAACCGATCTCGGGCCACCGCGTCTCGCATGCCAACAACAAGACCAAGAGACTGTTCCGGCCTAACATCCAGACCAAGCGCTTCTGGCTGCCCTCCGAGAAGCGTTACGTCAAGCTCAAGGTCAGCGCCAAGGGCATCAAGACCATTACCAAGCTCGGCATCGAGAAGGTCGTGGCGGACCTTCGCAAGAAAGGAGTGAGGGTCTGATGGCGAACCGAATCAAGATCAAGCTCGTCTCCAGCGCCGGCACAGGACATTACTACACCACCACCAAGAACCAGAAAGCCAAGCCCGACAAGCTCGAGCTCAAAAAGTACGATCCCGTCGTCCGCAAGCACGTCCTCTACAAGGAATCCAAGATCTGACCGGCCGGGGCAGGTCTTCCCTGCCCTCTTCATCCGGCCCGCCGCGTTCTTCTCCCCCGCTCCTTGTCAGCGATACGATGAACCCGTGATGATTTGGAGCTCGCTGCTGGCTTTGCTTGCCGGCGCCTTTGTGGCGTCCGCCCAGGCGCCGGAGAGCTGGCTGGGAAATTTGGCCCCGATCGCTCGCTCAATTCACCGGGAACGAGGATTCCCGATGGCGTACTCGCGTCGGGGCACACTTTCGGTCGAGGAGTGGCGGCGGCAGGGGCGCGCCATTGTGGAGCGGTCGCTCGCCTACTCGCCGAAGCCGGTCCCGTTGGATCTTCAGGTTCATTCGGTCGAGCAGCGGTCGGGCTACGAAGTTCGCGCGGTGTCATATGCCGGCTCGGCGCACTACCGCGTGCCCGCCTACTTGCTGGTTCCAACCGGCGGCACACCGCCTTTCCCCGGCGTCGTGGCCCTGCACGATCATGGAGGCTGGTTCTTCCACGGCAAGGAAAAACTCGTGCGGATGAAGAGCGAGCACGCCGCTCTCAAGCGGTTCCGGGAGCGGTATTACGGCGGCCGCCCCTGGGCCGAAGAGCTCGCCCGCCGAGGTTTTGTCGTTATCGTCCCGGACGCCTTCTATTGGGGCGAGCGGCGACTTCAATACCGAAGTCCGCCCAAACAACTGACCGCCCGCCTCGATGGGCTCGCGCCGGAGAGTGAAGCGTACGTCCGGGCGATGAACAGCTTCCTGCGGGAGCAGGTCCCCGTGATGCAAACCTGGCTGAGTTTTGCGGGCACCAACTGGATGGGGATCGTGAACCATGACGACCGGCGGGCCGTGGATGTGCTGGCGTCTTTGCCCGAGGTCGATGGCGAGCGCCTGGGCTGTGCGGGTCTGTCCGGCGGCGGCTTCCGCGCCACCTACATGACCGGTATGGAACCGCGGCTGAAAGCCTCGGTCATCACCGGCTGGATGGTCTCTCTGCCCACCATCTTGGACTTGCCGTATTCAGCCCACTCAGCCCTCTTCGACGCCTTCGGCGCCCACGCCTGGCTGGACCACCCGGACATCGCGTCGCTCGGGGCCCCCGGCTGCGCGACCTTCGTTCAAAACTGTGCCCAAGACCGGCTGTTCACCCGCCAGGGCATGGAGGCGGCGGCGGAGAAGATTCGCGCCGTCTTCCAACACCTGGGCCACCCCGAGCGTTTCCGCGCCAAGTTCTATGACGTCCCCCACCAGTTTAACGCGGAGATGCAGGAGGAGGCCTTCGCCTGGCTGGAACGATGGCTCGGCCGGGCGCCGTAGTTCTGGCGCGGCGCGCCGCCCCTGTGACATGATGGCTTCTCTGCCGAATGCCCCGCTCGCTGCTTTCGATTCTGGTGCCCCTCTACAACGAGGAGGAGTATATCGAAAAGGTCCTGGAGCGCGTCCTGGCCGCGCCGCTGGCCGATGGCCTGGAGCGGGAAGTCATTGTCGTCGATGACGGCTCTACCGACGGCTCGCCCGAGATCGTCCAGCGCTTCGCCCTCGCCCATCCGGAAGTGATCCGCCTGTTCCGCTTTCCCGAGAACCGGGGCAAAGGGGCGGCGGTGAGGAAAGCGATCGCGGAAGCCCGCGGGGAGTACTGCATCATCCAGGACGCGGACCTCGAGTACAACCCGGAAGAGTACGGCCACATCCTCGAACCCTTGCTGGCCGGGGTGGCCGACGTGGTCTACGGGTCGCGCTTCACCGCCACCGGGCGCCGCCGCGTGCTCTACTTCTGGCACAGCGTCGCCAACCAGTTGCTCACCACGCTGTGCAACATCGCCTCCGACCTCAACCTGAGTGACATCGAAACCTGCTACAAGGCCTTCCGCACCTCGCTGATCAAGTCCATCCCACTGCGCTCGAACCGCTTCGGCATTGAGCCCGAGATCACTATCAAGGTGGCCAAGCGCCACGCGCGCGTCTACGAGGTCCCGATCAGCTATGACGGGCGCACGTATGAGGACGGCAAGAAAGTCGGGCTGCGCGATGCCTTCGAGGCGGTGTTCGTAATCTTGCGGTTCTGGCTCACGGCCGACCTCTACTACGATGCAGGCGCCGAGATCCTCGACGCGTTCTCGGTCACCCCACGATTCAATCGCTGGATGGCTGACACGATCCGGCCCTACCTGGGCCGCCGCGTGCTCGAGATCGGGGCCGGCATGGGCAACCTCTCCCGCCACCTGGCCCGGGGCCGCGAGCGCTACGTGGCTACCGATATCAACAGCGAGCATCTCAGCCGCCTGCGCATGCACCTGCGCCACCGCGTCAACCTGGAAACCCGCGTGTGCGACCTCAGCAGGACCGAGGATTTCGCGCCGCTGGCGGGCGCCATGGACACCGTGGTGTGTTTGAACGTGCTCGAACACGTCGCCGATGACGCCGGCGCATTACGGAATCTCTACACCGCTCTGGCGCCTGGGGGGCGCGCAATCGTCCTGGTTCCCCACGGCCAGGAAATCTTTGGGCAACTGGACGCCGTGCTCGGCCACCAGCGGCGGTACTCGCGGGAGGAGTTGCAGGGGCGGCTTCAACAAGCCGGCTTCGAAGTGGAAGAGATCCTCGACTTTAACCGGGTCTCGCGCCCGGGCTGGTACGTGTCAGGCAAGCTCCTCAAGCGGTCCCGCATCGGGCGGTGGCAGCTCCGGCTGTTTGACCAGACCGTCCGGCTCTGGCGGCGCTTGGACCCCTATCTGCCCTGGAAGGCGACCTCGATCATCGCGATTGCCCGCCGCCCGCTTTGACCTCGATGCCCAAGCGCCGCTTGCATTCCTCCAGAATGGCCGCCGTGCGGGAGGCGCCGACGCGCGTCACACCCAGCGCTCGCACGTTCAGCAGCGCATCCAGATCGCGCACGCCGCCGGCCGCCTTGACTTGCACGTGCGCAGCGGCATGCTTCCGCATCAGCCGCAGATCCTCGATGGTGGCCCCGCCGGAGCCGTACCCGGTGGACGTCTTGACCCAATCGGCCTTCACCTCGCTCGAAATCTCGCACAGCCGGATCTTGTGACGCTCCTCGAGGTAGCAGTTCTCAAAAATCACTTTCACCTTCTGCCCGGCCTCATGGGCCGCGTCCACCACGGCACGGATGTCATCGCGGACGTAGTCCCAGTCCTCGCTGAGCACCTTGCTGATGTTGACCACCATATCCAGCTCTTCGCCGCCATCAGCCAGCGCCTGGCGCGCCTCGGCCAGCTTCACGGCCGTGGTGTGGCCGCCATGGGGAAAGCCGATCGTCGTGCTGGCCTTGACCGCGCTCCCCCGGAGCAGCTCCGCGCACCGCCCCAGGTAATACGGCATGATGCAGACGCTGGCGACGTCGTAGGCCAGCGCCAGCCGGATCCCTTCTTCCAGGTCCCGGTCGCGGAGAATCGGGTTCAGAAGCGAGTGGTCAATCATCTTGGCGATATCCCGGTACGTGTAGGCGGGCGCGGATAACGGGTTCATAGACCCTCCAGCGTACCGCGAACGGGCCGGCGAGTTCTGTATTCTGGGTTCATGCAACTCGGATTCGTAAGCGCCATTCTCGCTGACCTCCGGCTGGAAGAAGTCGTCGAATTCGCCTCCGGCGCCGGTTTCGATTGCGTCGAGCTGATGTGCTGGCCGAAGGGCAAGGCCGAGCGCCGCTACGCAGGCGTCACCCATATCGATGTCGTGGACCTGAACAAAGATGCCGCCGCGCGCATCCGCGAGCTGGTCTCCGGCGCCGGGCTGAGCATCAGCGGCCTGGGCTACTACCCCAACCCCCTGAGTCCCGACAAGGACGAGGCCAAGGCGGCCATCAACCACCTCCGCAAGGTCATCAACGCCGCGCCCCTGCTCGGGGTGAGCGTGGTGAACACCTTCGTCGGCCGGGACTGGACGAAGTCCGTGGAAGAAAACTGGCCGCGCTTTCTCAAGGCCTTCCGGGACTTGGTCTCGTACGCCGGCGACCGCGGCGTGCGCATCGCCATCGAGAACTGCCCGATGCTGTTCACCAAGGACGAATGGCCGGGAGGCAAGAACCTCGCGGTCAGCCCCGCCATCTGGCGCCGCATGTTCAGCGATATTCCCCAGGAGAACTTTGGCCTGAATTACGACCCTTCACATATGATCTGGCAGCGTATGGACTACCTGGCCCCGCTGCGCGAGTTCAAGCAGCGCATCTTCCACGTCCATGCCAAGGACGTGCGGCTCGACCAGCACCGCTTGGATGCGGTGGGCATCCTGGCGCATCCGCTGGAGTACCACACACCGAAGCTGCCCGGTCTTGGCGAGGTCGACTGGGGCAAATTCTTCAGCGTGCTCACCGACACCGGCTACGACGGCGCCGTCTGCGTCGAGGTCGAGGACAGGGCCTACGAAAGCAGCTTGGAGAAACGCAAGGCCGCCCTGCGACAGAGCGCGCGCTATTTGGCCCGGTTCGGACCGTTCGGGAAAGCGTAGGGGCCGCTCCCGTTAGCCCGGCCACTGCTCAAACCAGGGCGTGCCGGGCACCTGGCGGGACTTGGCGATCTCCTCATTCATCGTAACGCCGAGACCGGGCCGGTCGGGGACGTCGATAAAGCCGTTATTGAGGATGTTGCCCTCTTTCACCCAGTTCAGCCACAAGTTCCAGTGCGGCATCCAGTGCCACTCCAAAGCAATGAAGTTCGGTATGGCGGCGCAGACATGGACCGAGCCCATCGTCCCGATCGGCGACACCACACAATGCGGCGCGACCGGAATGTAGTACGTGTGGGCCAGATCGGCGATCCGGCGTGACTCCAGCAGCCCCCCGCATTTCTGGACGTCCGGCATGATGATGTCGGCCGCGTGCTGCTCGAGAATATCGATGAAGCCGTGCCGCAGGAAGCGGTTCTCGCCGCAGCAGATCGGCGTGCTCGTCGACTCCCGCACGTCCCGCATCGCCGAGACGTTCTCCGCCGGCACCGGCTCCTCGAAAAACAGCAGCTCAAACTGCTCGAATTCCTTCGCCAGGCGCCTGCCCGTGGGCACGTCGAAGCGCCCATGCCCGTCCACGCAAAGCTGGATCTCTCGCGGAAAGGCTTCGCGGACGAAGCGCACCCGCTCGACCATGTAGTCGATCTCTTTGTTATTGGCCGTCCAGTTGACTCTGTCCCAGCGGTGCGGATTGCGCGCGTCGTCGCAATCGATCTTCACGATCGTGAAGCCGTGGTCCTTGATCCACTGGAACGTTTCCCGCGACTTCGGATCGTCCGGCTCGTGCCGCGCCGAATCGCAGTAGATCCGGATGCGGTCGCGCATCTTCCCGCCGAGTAACTGATAGACCGGCAGTCCGACGGCTTTGCCGGCCAGATCCCAAAGGGCGATTTCGACGCCGCTGAGCGCGGTCACATACTGGCCGCCCTGGGCCCCGGCGAAGATCCCGAACGTCCGCAGCCGTTCCCACAGCAAATCCACGTTCAGCGGGTCCTGGCCGACCAGCAGCCGCCGGAACCGCCGGTTGATGATGGCGGCCGCGCCGTCGGCCGCGTCCGTGCATTCCCCCTCCCCGAAGATGCCCTGATCGGTGTAGACACGGACGTGGGTCTGGTGGCCGTGCACAAACACTTCGGCGGTGCGGACGTCCGTGATCTTCAGTTTCGGCCGGCGGTACGGCGACGTGGCCGCCTGCACGGCAGCCGACAAGTGCTTCAGACTAAAGGCCCCGGCGGCGGCCGCTCCCGCCGCAGCGAGAAAATCCCGGCGTGACTTGGTTCGCATCATGGTCACTTTATATCACGGCCTGGACCGGGCCTGGTGCGCCCGCCGCCCCTCAGGGATTCGGGCGCTTGCGCCGGGGAACTCGCGTGGGATCCTTCGGCGGACCTGTGGTCACGCCCTGATAGACCGAGGCGCGGGGCGGCGGCAACACCATCACCGGCTCGATGGACTGGTCGAAACGGCGGGCCATGGCTGACAGACGCTCGACCACTTCGGGGTGCCGGGCGGAGAGGTTGATTTCCTCCGCCGGATCATCCGCCAAGTGGTACAACTCGAGTGGGTCGCAGGGCACGGGCGCCTCAACATTCCTGCCCCGCGGCGTCAAGTCGCGCTTGTAAAAGTGCAACTTCCAGGGCCCGGAGCGCACCGCGAACAGGTGGGTGCGAAAGTAGTAGTAGAACTCCCGGTGCGGCGAGTCCGTCTTGCCTTGGAGAAAACCCAGGATGTTGCGCCCATCGATCACACGATCGCTGGGTACGGCGCCCCCGGCCAGCTCGACAAAGGTCGGGAACAGGTCCAGCAGCGAGCTGATGCCGCCGCGGACTTGGCCCGCCGGGATATGTCCGGGCCAGCGGGCGATCATCGGTACACGCATCCCGCCTTCCCACGTCGTGCCTTTCGAGCCGCGCAGCCCACCCGTCGAACCGCCGCGGATCCTCTTCTTGAATGAGCCCGGAACCCATGGCCCGTTGTCGCTCGTGAAGATAACCAGGGTGCTGCCCGACAGGCCGAGGTCCTCGAGCGTGTCGAGGATCCGGCCAGTGCTCCAGTCGATCTCCTCGACGGCGTCTCCGTAGATCCCGTGGGCGGACCTGCCGCGGAAGTCGTCTGACGCCGCCGGGGGGCGGTGGGGCATGGTATGGGCCAAATAGAGAAAGAAGGGCCGGTCGCGGTTCCTCCGTATGAAGTCGACGGCGCGCCGCGTGTAGTTCTGGGTGAGGCATCGCTGAACGGCCGGCGACTCCGCAACGGTGTCGCCGTCGAATAGCTCGAAACGCGGGTACTTGACCACCGGCAGGATCGTCATGTCATTGCTATAGAGCACGCCGTAGAACTCGTCAAAGCCGTGGCGCTGCGGGCGAAACGGTTTGCGTCCGCCTAAGTGCCATTTGCCGATGATCGCCGTACGGTAGCCCAACGGCTTCAGCGCCTCGGCAAGGGTGACTTCCTGGGCCGGGAGACCCCATTTCTCCAGTGGAATCAACACACGCACCAGGCCCGAGCGCTGAGCGTAGCGGCCGGTAAGAAAGGCTGCACGAGCGGGAGTGCATGTCGGCGCCGGGGAGTAGAATTCCGTCAACCGCACGCCTTCGGCGGCCATCCGGTCGATCCGCGGCGTCCTGATCGCCGGATGGCCGTAGACACTCAAGTCCCCGTAGCCTAAGTCGTCGGCGAGGATAACGACGAAGTTGGGCGGCCGGCCGCCGGCTGCCGCAAGCTCCGCGGCCGCCAGACACGCCAGTAGAACCGCACCTATGCGATACATCACCCCTTACCGTTACCAGTGCAACGCATCCGCCAGGGCTTTGCAACCCGGCCATGCAGAGTTGTGTGCCGGTTATCCCGTCTTGAAGCCGTGCATCTCCTGATAGATCCGCGCGTCGTAGCGTTGCGTCGATTTGAACTGCTCATACCGGCCGTCGCCGGCGTCCGGTTCGGCTTTGGCGAGGATTTTGGCCTTGTCCTCCGCCGAAAGCGGCTGGAAATCCCGGGCGATTTTGACGTCAGCCAGCATTTGCTCCATCGTCATCCAGCCGCGGCAAAGCGATGCGATCGGCAAACTCAACGCATAACGAACACACTCCTCGGCCGTGACTTTCGTATTGCCGGGGATCGTGCCCTGGCCGTTGGCCGGACCTCCACCCAGGCTCTTCATCCCGATCACTCCCACGTCCTTGGCCAGGCAGACCGGCACGACCTCGTTGGCGAAGCTGCGGTAGAAGTTGTCCATCGGATTGATGGGCATCTGCGCCGTCGCCCAGTCGTAGCCCTTGTTCAGCATCTTCAGGTGGATGTGCGGTGACTTGTGGCCGGTAAAGCCGATGAAGCGCACCTTGCCCGCCCGCTGCGCCTCAAGAGCGAACTTCAGACCGCCCCGGTCGAAGACCCAGTCGGGGTCGTTATCGTAGTTCGTCTCGTGAAACTGCCAGAGGTCCAGATAGTCAGTCTGGAGCCGCCGCAGGCTGTCTTCCAGACACCTCCGGGCGAAGTCGTAGTCGCGCCCGGAATTCTTGGTCATCAGGAACACCCGCTGGCGCTTTTCCCCCTTCAACGCCTTGCCCATCAACTCCTCCGAGTAGCCGCCGTTGTACATCCAGGCGTTGTCGAAGAAATTCACGCCCTCGTCGATGGCAGCGTGCATGATGCGGATCGCTTCCTTTTCGTCCTGCTTGCCCGCGTAGCCGATGTGGGCGCCCCCGAGGCACAGGATCGAGACCTGCTGATTGGTGCGGCCGAGCCGCCGCGTCGGCAGCCCGCCGCCGGACTGCTGCGCCATCGCCGAGGCGACCAACCCGGGAGCGGCGGCGCCCAGCGTCGTACGAAAGAAGTCGCGCCGTGAAGTCGTCATTGAAACCTCCATAGGGATAAGATATCCCGTGACGGCGCCGGAAGAAACCCCGAAGCCTCCCGGCTGCGGTGCATCAGCGTCGCGCCGGAAACCATCGAGGCGCCCGAAACCGGCAACGGCAACCTTCTCCGGGAGGTCTCATGGCAGCTATTGCCCTGCTGTTTCTCGCCGCGGCCGCGTTGGCCGCCGGCCCGCCGCACATCGTAATCATCGTCGCTGACGACCTTGGCTGGCGCGATGTCGGCTTCCACGGCGGCGAGATCAAGACGCCTAACATCGACCGGCTGGCAGTCGAAGGAGTTCGCCTCGACCGCTTTTACGTGGCCCCGATCTGCTCGCCGACTCGAGCCGGGTTGATGACCGGGCGCTACCCGATCCGCTACGGCCTCATGCGGGCGGTGATCCCGCCGTGGCGTAAGGGAGGGCTGAACACAACCGAAGTCACCCTGGCCGAGGTCCTGGGCAAGGCCGGCTACGCTCATCGCGGCATCTTCGGCAAGTGGCACCTCGGGCACTCGTCGGTCAGGTACCACCCGCTCCGCCGCGGCTTCACCGAGTTCGTGGGACATTACAACGGAGCCATCGGCTACTTCACCCACGAGCGCGAAGGAGAGCTGGACTGGCATCACAACTTCGAGCCGAGCTACGAAAAAGGTTACTCGACCGACCTGATCGCCGGGCACGCGGCGGCCTTCATCCGCCGGCATGCCAGCAGCGGCTCACCGTTGTTCTGCTACGTGCCGTTCAACGCGCCCCACAGCCCGTTTCAAGCCAAACCCGAAGACGTGCAGCCCTACTTGAACCTGAAGGCGTTGCCGGGCGATTGGCCTGATCGAGCGCGGCGGGACAGAAACCGGCGGCTGCTCGCCGGCATGATCGCAGGGCTGGATCGCGGCGTGGGCCGCATCCTGGATGCGATCGACGAGGCCGGGATCCGGGCCAACACGTTCGTGCTTTTTTTCAGCGATAACGGAGGCGTGGGCGGCATCGGCGACAACCGCCCCTTGCGCGGGGCCAAGGCGACGGTGTTTGAAGGCGGCATTCGCGTGGCCGCCGCTGTACGGTGGCCGGACCAGATTCCGGCCGGAGGCCGGGTGGAGGAACCACTGGCGTACATCGACGTTTTGCCGACGCTGATGCGAATCGCCGGCATCCGCGATCACGGCGGCAAGCCGCTGGATGGGCTGGACGTTTTTGATCTCCTGAACAGCAACCAGGCAAAGCTCGAACGCGAGATCTACTCCTACATCGGCCAGGCCGGCGAAGATACCGAGCAGATCACCTACATGACGCGGGAGTGGAAGCTCGTCGTCTCCGGTCCCCGTGTCACCGACCGCGCGGCGGATGACGCCACGAGGAGCAAACTGCTGTTTCGCATCGCCAGCGATCCGACTGAGCAGCACGACCTGGCGCACCAGCAGCCGGAACTCCTCCCGCAGATGTTTGAGAAGGTGAAGGCGTTCCGCGCCCTTCAGCCGGCCGATGCCGTGCCGCCATACGAGGTGGGCCGCGAAGGCTTCCGGGCGCCGAAGGAGTGGGCGCTTCCGGACCGGTGACCGGCCGGTTGTCCGTAGCGGCTACTGTCTTCTGATCAGGACGGCCCAGTCCTTGGAGGGATCTGATGGCGGGCGGCCGAGCGACCTCAGACCGGGGCCGATGATTGTGCGGATGCTGCCGTCCTGGAGATCTCCGCCAGCGCGGGGATTGTACCATTTGACCGAGTAGCTGCCCGCCGGGATCCTGAGGCCAGCGGTCCCGCCGTTGGTTAGATAGACCGCATAGATCTCGCCCTCTTTGGCCAAAACGCGAACCTCCTTGCCCCCCTGAGCCAGGTCGTTGGCCGGCTGCATCTCCCAAAAGGGTAGGTGCTGCCGGAAGAATTCGAGGCCGTAGCGCGTCAGGTCCCACATCTTGTCGCGCGAGCGCCAGTCCTCGCAGTTCAGATCCATGTGCGGATAGCGATAGCCGAAGTACCACTCGACGCCGGCCCCGCCGCCCATCAGGTTGCCCCAAAGCGCGTACTTGCGGGGAATGTCGTGGTCCGGGTCTTCCGTGTCGGGAAGGACGCCGGCCTGGGCGCTCGGCTGCTCGTCGCCGAAGACGGCCCACGGGCGGCCGGCATCGGCGGAAGCCCGCCGGAAGTAGATGGCGTCGTCGTTGTAGTCCTCCATTCTGCCCTGAATCGAGGTCGCTTCAAAATTCGGAGCGCCCAGTATACCTGCATAATCCTGCCGCGCGCGGTTGTTGTGGGAGTGGACCGTGATCGGGTGGTCATAAGGGTCCAGCTCACGGATATAGGCCGAGATCTCCTTGCGGTCCGCCTCCGGCGTGTTGTTCTCCTCGCCCAGATTCCACACGATGGCCGGATGGTGGGCGAAGCGGGCCACCAGCTCGCGATAATAAAGCCTGCGAATGGGATTCAGACCCGGACTGCCGCCAAGCTTGCGGTCGTTCTCGGTCTCCTGGGTGACGACGTGGAGCATGATGCCGCGGGCCGTCATGTGCGAGAAGACGATCTCCCACTGATCGAGCTTCGAGCAGTCGTACCGGTCGCGAACCTCGGGCGAGGTCCACATCCACACGTCTTTGCCGTCGCCGCCGTCGATGTTGTAGGTGAGGAAGTAGACCGAGTTCATGCCTTTCGAGGCCAGATAATTCAGGGCGCCGATGATGTTCTTGCCCTTGCCGCCGCCCCAGGTGGGATCACCCGGCCGGTAGTCGGCCGCGTGCGGCCGGTACTGGTGAACGAATTTGCCTTTCTCGTTCGTGCCCTCGTTGAAGCGGGCCTCGGTGTCGAAGGTGTTGTCGAACTCGAAGTAGGCGAGGAAGTTCTCGGGGCTGTCGGCGCCGCCCTTCAGAAAATACTCCCCGCTGCCGGCGTGGCGGAAGTGGTGTTGCCCGGCGTAATCGAGGCGGCCTTTGGCACGCAAGTCCCGGCCGGACTTGTCAGAGGGACCGACGTGAAACGAGCCCGACTGGCCGTCAAAGGCGGCCGCCGAACCGGCATCCGGCTCCAGACTCATCGCCACATCCGGGCCCGCGCGAAACCGCGCCACGAAGCGCCACTCGCCTCCCCGGTCGGGAGCGAAACGCACCCGCCACTTGTTCCCCGAACTGGCTGAGGTTTCGGCGGCGTTCCCATCCGCCGCGTAGAAGCCAGGTACGGTGAAAGATGTTCCGGTGGCCGTGTGAGTGAAATCGACGTTGAGACGGTAGTCGCGGAAGGGGTTGGGAGCGCCGTTTGCGGCGGCGTCCGGGCCCTCGAAGGTGATCGTGACAGTGTGCCAAACCTTCAGCTCGCCGCTGACGACGGGCCCGGCTCCCCTGCACGCGGTCAGAAGAATGCCTGAGAAGAGAAGCGCGACAACAGCGCCTGATTTCCGCATCGCTCAGGCGATTATATCCCGGCCCGCTCCGCGGCGGCGGCGAAGTCGGCCAGACTCAGGTAACATCATCATGGAGTGTGGCGATGAGGACGACCAGACGCAACTTGCTCAGAAGCGCTGCCACAGCGCCATTGTTCGTGCCCGCGCACGTGCTGGGACGCGCAGGGCAAGCCGGGGCAAACGACCGTGTTCGGATCGCGTTCATCGGCGTGGGCGGACGGGCGAAATGGCTCATCCGGCACGAGGAGTTTCCGGGCGCCGAGATCGCGGCGCTGGCCGACTGCTTCCTGGCGCAGTGCTACGACGCCGCCAAGATCAAGCCCAGCGGCGAGCGGTGGCGCAAGTACGCCGATTATCGCCGGATGCTGGATAAGGAAGAGCTCGACGCGGTCTTTGTCGAAACCACCACCCATGCCAGGGTGCTGATCTGCATCCATGCGCTACAGGCCGGCCTCGACGTCTACGCAGAGAAGCCGCTCACGCTGACGGTGGCTGAGGGCCGGGCTCTTGTGCGGGCGGTGCGGCGTTACAACCGCGTGCTTCAGACCGGAACGCAGCAGCGCTCGATTCCGGCCAACGTTTACGCCAGCAAACTCGTGCGCGACGGAGCGATCGGCAAGGTGCATACGGTCATCGCCTGCAACTTCGAAGGGCCGATGGGCTGGTATCCCAAGCCGGCGCAGCCGATGCCGGAAGGGCTCGACTGGGACCAGTGGTGCAACCAGACCGAGCTGCGGCCGTACCATTCCCAGCTCCAGCGCCGGTGGGCGTGGTGGTGGGATTACGACGGCGGGGGACAGTCCTGGGGCGTGACCGGCTGGGGCACGCATGCCCTCGATCAGGTCCAGTGCGCGCTGGGAACCGATGAGACCGGGCCGGTCGAGATCTGGCCTGAGTCCGAACGCCTGGACGCTAAAGTCACCATGCGATATCGGAGCGGAACCTTGGTGAAGCTGGAAGAGCCGAAAAAGGAAGGGCATTCGCAGCTTGGCGCGACGTTCTTGGGAGACAAAGGCAAGATCCAGATTCTGCGTGGCAGCTTCATCGCCGACCCGCCGGAACTCCGCCAGGGCGCTCCGCCGGACACGCCGGAAGGACCCGGCGAAAACCAGCGCCACATCGAGAACTTCCTGCAATGCGTGCGCACCCGGAGCAAGCCCAATGCGCACGAAGAAATCGGCCACCGTTCAACGACGGTCTGCCATCTGGTCAATATTTGCCGCGATCTCGGCCGAAAGCTTCAGTGGGATCCGGACATCGAGCGTTTTGTCGGAGACGAGCAGGCCAACAGCTTGCTGTCGCGGCCGCGGCGCAAGGGATACGAGCTGCCGGAAATCGCTTAACGAGGCGGGTAAAAAGGTGATCGTCAGGAACCTGACCCGGGGCGCCGTCCTCGCCGACAGAGCCGAGGTCGCCGACACCAGCCGGAAGAGACGCACCGGCCTGCTGGGACGCAGCAGCCTGCAAAAGGGAGAAGGGTTGTGGATCGTGCCGTGCGAAGCCGTCCATACGTTCGGCATGAAGTTCCCCATCGACGTGTTGTTCCTGGACCGGAAGCTGAAGGTGCTGAAGGTCCGGAAGCACATGGTGCGGCGGCGCATTTCCGCCTGCTGGCGCGCCCGATCGGTGTTGGAGCTGCCGGCGGGCGCGGCGCAGGAAACAGGCACCGAGGTCGGCGACCAACTGGCGTTCGAGGACGGGCCCGAGTCGGTGTAATCAGGGAACATTACGGGACCGGCTTCGTATTTCCATATGAACAGGAGGACAGCCTATGTACTGCACTGGCTGCGGTCATGCCCTGGGCGAACATGACCGGTTCTGCTCGCAATGCGGGAAAAGAACCGGCAAGGACGCTCCCCCGCGGGCAACATTTACGTCGGCGGCGGGAAAGCGCCTGGTGCGCCGCATGGACCAGAAGAGCATCGCTGGCGTCTGCGCGGGCTTCGCCGATTACCTGGACGTGGATCTCACGCTGATGCGGATCATCTGGTTGTGCGCGGCCATCTTCACCGGCGTGGGCTTCGTCGCCTACCTGGTGTGCTGGATCCTGATGCCGAAGGAATACGGTCCGGCGCCGGTGGCGCAGCCGTCGGCCAGTGAACCGCCGGCGGCCGCCGGCGAGCGCGCAGCGGAGGCCTAGAACCGCTCAACTTCGGCGTGCAAGATCTTCTGGCGGCTTCCAACGTCTGCTTGGAAGTGCTTAACTGAAGTGAAGCGGCCATGGCGCTCCGGGCAAGGGATTGGTACCGACAAGCCGAGCGCGACTTGCAGCACGCCCGCCATTCGGTTGCGACCAAAGACTACGAATGGGCCTGCTTTGCGGCGCAGCAGGCGGCGGAGAAAGCCTTGAAGGCCGCTTATCAGCACCAACGGGCGGAGGCATGGGGCCACTCGGTGCTGGGCCTGCTGGAAAACCTGCCCGGGCCCGTCCTGGCCGACGGCGCCCTCAAAGACGCGGGCCGCGGGCTGGATAAGCATTACATTCCCGCGCGCGATCCTAATTCCTATCCGGAGGGAGCGCCACGGGACTACTACACCGAGGCGGAAGCCCATACGGCGATCGCCCAGGCGGAGCGAATCCTTGAGTTCTGTAAGAGTCTTCTCGCTGAATTCTGAGCAACTCAGAGCCGAGATCGTTCAGGCGGTGGCGGAACTCGCTCGCCGCCGCCCGGAGATCGAGCGCGTCTACCTGTTCGGGTCGCTCGCTCGTGGCGAAGCTATGCCGGGAAGCGATGCGGACCTGATCGTGGTGGTCTCCCGATCTGAGCTTTCTTTTCCCGATCGCATGCCCGTATACCGTCCGGAGGGCTGCCGCATCGGAATCGACGTGTTTCCCTACACCCGGGGGGAGTTTGACGCGATGCGGGCGCGCGGAGAGCCCTTTCTGACACGGGCGTTGCGGGACGCCATTGAGCTGTGGCCGGGGGAATGAACTCCCGCCTCAGGAACTCGCGAGGGTATTGATGGGACTCACCCGCGCTGCCTCGTAAGCCCTGATGCGCTCCTCCTGCTGGAGGATCCAACCGAGCTCGTCCACGCCCTCCAGCAGGCACTGTTTGGCAAACGGATCCACATCGAAGTACACGTCGCGCCCGTCCGGCAGGATGAGCTTCTGGGCAGCGAGATCCACCGTGACCTCGTAGTTCTCGTCTTTGCCGGCGGCCGCCAGCAGTTCGGCATGGATATCCGCCGGCACGACGATCGGCAAAAGCGCGTTCTTCAGCGCGTTGCCCTTGAAGATGTCGGCAAACGAGGTCGAGATCACGGCGCGAAAGCCGAATTGCGTCAGCGCCCACGCGGCGTGCTCCCGGGAGGAGCCGCAGCCGAAGTTGTCGCCCGCCAGCAGAATCTGCGCGCCTTGCGCGCGCGGCTGGTTGAGGATGAAGCCGGGTATGGGGTTGCCACCGGCGTCGTAGCGCCAGTCATAGAAGAGCTGCTTGTCCAGCCCCTCCTTGGTTATCGTCTTTAAGAAGCGCGCCGGGATGATCTGGTCCGTGTCAATATTATCGACCGGGAGGGGCGCCAGGCGGGATGAAAACCGGGTCAACTTGCTCACAGCAATGTCCTCACGTCCGTGACTTTTCCGGTGACGGCGGCGGCGGCCGCCGTCAGAGGGCTGGCCAGGAAGGTTCGTCCGCCCTTGCCCTGGCGTCCCTCGAAATTGCGGTTGCTGGTAGAGACGCTGTACTGGCCCGGGGCGAGCTGATCGCCGTTCATCGCAATGCACATGGAACAGCCGGCCTCGCGCCACTCAGCGCCCGCCTCCTTGAAGATCCGGTCCAGGCCCTCGGCCTCGGCCTGCCGCTTGATGGGCTGGGAGCCCGGCACGACCAGCACGCGGACGCCCTCGGCCACCTTGCGTCCCTTCAGCACCGCCGCCGCCGCCCGCAGGTCCGTAAGGCGGGAGTTAGTGCAGCTTCCGATGAAGACGACGTCGATTTTCCGGCCGAGCAGCGGCTTGCCGGGTTCCAGGGCCATGTAAGAGAGCGCCTTGGCGAGCGTTTCCCGCTCGACCGCATCGCGCGCTGAGGAAGGTTCGGGCACCGGCGCCGTGATCGGGATCCCCATGCCGGGGTTGGTGCCGAAGGTGATCATCGGCTCCAGCGCTGAGGCGTCGAGCGAGATTTCTTTGTCATACCTGGCGCCGTCGTCGGTCGGCAGTTGCTCCCAGCGCGCCAGAGCCGCGTCCCAGTCGGCGCCTTTCGGGGCGAACGGGCGCCCGGCCAGGTACTCATAAGTCGTATCGTCCGGCGCGATCAGACCGGCGCGGGCCCCGCCCTCGATCGACATGTTGCACACCGTCATACGCTCCTCCATGGAGAGCGAGCGGATAGTGGAGCCGCAGTACTCGAAGATGCAGCCCGTGCCGCCGCCGACGCCGATCCGGGCGATCAGGGCCAGGATGATATCCTTGGCGGTGACGCCGGGCTTCAGGGCGCCGTCCACCTGGACCTTGAAGGTCTGCGACTTGTGTTGCAGGAGGCACTGTGTGGCCAGCACGTGCTCCACCTGGCTGGTGCCGATGCCAAAGGCGAGAGCGCCGAAGGCCCCGTGGGTGGCGGTGTGGCTGTCGCCGCACACCACGGTCATACCCGGCTGCGTGAGGCCGTTCTCCGGGCCGATGACATGGACGATTCCTTGCTTGTCGCTGTGAAACCCGTAGCACGGGATGCCGAATTCCCTGCAATTGGCCTCGAGCTGTTCGACCTGAGCGCGGGCCACTTCATCGACGATCGCCAGCGAGCGGGGCGTCGTCGGGGTCGAGTGGTCGGTGGTGGCGAAGGTAAGATCCGGTCGGCGGACCTTCAGACCTCGGGCGCGCAAGCCGGCGAAGGCCTGCGGCGAGGTGACTTCATGCACAAGGTGCAGGTCAATGTAAATCAACGTCGGGGCGCCGGGCTGCTCGGCGACAACGTGGGCGTCCCAGACTTTTTCGATGATCGTTCGGGGCTTCGACATAACACTTTCCGCGTTAGAAAACGGCGCCGCCCGGCAGCATCAGATGGCGTCGCAGATGGCGCTGCCAACCTCGCTGGTGCTGGCCGGCGGCCCGGCCGGGTTCAAGTCGGGCGTGAGGCGGCCGGAGTTGAGGACTTCTTCGATGGCGCGGGTGACCGCCGCCGCCTCTTCCTTGAGTCCGAAGCTGTACTCTAACATGGCCGCGACCGAACCGATGGCCGCCAAGGGATTCGCTTTGCCCTGGCCGGCGATATCCGGCGCGGAGCCGTGAACGGGCTCATAAAGGCCCACCCGGACGCCGGAGGGCTGCCGGCCGCCGATCGAGGCCGAGGGCAACATCCCGATCGACCCGGCCAGCACAGCGCCTTCATCGCTTAAGATATCCCCGAACATGTTTGGCGTCAGCACCACATCGAACCGGCGTGGATTGAGAATAAGCTGCATCGCGCAGTTATCCACCAGGATGTGCTCGAGGGTCAGGTCAGAGTAGCTCTGGGCCACCTCGATCACCACGCGGCGCCAGAACTGTGAGACCTCCAAAACATTCGACTTGTCGACGCTGGTGACCTTTTTCCGCCGGGCGCGGGCCAGCTCGAACGCCATCCGCGCCACCCGCTCGATCTCACCCCGGGTGTAAATCTCCGTGTTCACCGCGCATTCGTTTTCTCCGTCACCCGAGATGCCGCGAGGCGTGCCGTAGTAAATTCCCCCCGTCAGCTCCCGGACAATGAGCATGTCCACGCCCTCGATCCGGTCATTCTTGAGCGGGGAGGCATCCAGAAGGGCGCGGTAGGCTTTCACCGGGCGCAGGTTGGCAAACACGCCCAGCGCCTTGCGAAGCGCCAGTAGGCCCTTCTCGGGGCGCCGTTCCGGCGGCGCGTCATCGAACTCCGGCAGGCCGACCGCCCCCAGCAGGGTGGCGTCGGTTTCGGCGGCGGCGTTCGCCGTCTCTTCCGGGAACGGGGTGCCCCGCTGGTGGATGGCGGCGCCGCCCAGCAGACCCTCGGTCAGCCGGAGGCTGTGATGGAATCTCTCCGCCACACGGCGCAAAACCCGCACCGCTTCCCAGGTCACTTCGGGGCCGATGCCGTCACCCGGCAGAACAAGAATATTCAGTTGCATCGCTTGATGCTTACGGCCGGGATCAATCGCCGGCCGGCTGGAGTCTCCCGACAACCTCCCGCACGAGGCTGGCGATCTCGTCGTTGTTCAGGCCTTTCTTCCGATTGTCCGCCACAGCGATGAATCGCAGGTAGACCTGGTTCAGCTCCTCCTTGGTCAGCTTGAAGCCGAGATCTTCACAGCGCTGGTTCAGGGCGTGGCGGCCGCTGTGCTTACCCAGCACCAGTCGGCTCGCCGGAACTCCGACCTCGGCGGGAGTCATGATCTCGTACGTCGTGCGCTCCTTCAGGTAGCCGTCCTGATGGATCCCGGCTTCGTGCGCGAAAGCGTTCTCGCCGACGATCGCCTTGTTCGGCTGCGGGCCGAAAGTGATGATCTCACTGAGCAGCCGGCTGGCCGGATAGAGCTGCTCGGTGATGATTCCGGTCCGGTACGGCAGCAGGTCCTGGCGGACCTTCATCGCCATCACCACCTCTTCCAGCGAGCAGTTGCCGGCCCGCTCGCCAATGCCGTTGATGGTGCACTCGATCTGGCGGGCCCCGGCTTGGACGGCCGCCAGCGAGTTGGCAACCGCCAGGCCGAGATCGTCGTGGCAGTGAACGCTGACAATAGCCCGGCCGTCCAACGACTTGACGACGCGGCCGATCAGGGCGGCGTGCTCGGAAGGAATCGAAAAACCCACCGTGTCCGGCAGGTTGACCGTGCCGGCCCCCGCCGCTACCGTCGCTAGCGAGACCTGCTCCAAGTAGTCCGGATCGGTCCGGGTTGCGTCTTCGGCCGAAAACTCCACATCGTCGGCGTACTGGCGGGCCAGCTCGACCGCCCGGACGGCTTCCTCCAGCACCTGCTGGCGGGACTTCTTCAATTTGTACTTCAGATGAATGTCACTGGTGGCGATAAAGGTGTGGATCCGCGGCTTCTTCGCCTTTTCCAGCGCGCGGGCCGCCCGCTCAATGTCCAGGCTGCAAGCACGCGCCAGCGCGGCCACACGGGCCGCCGGGAACTCCCGCGCCACCTTGTCGACAGCCTCGAAGTCCCCGTCCGAGGCGATGGGGAACCCGGCCTCGAGGATGTCGACGCCGAGTTCCACCAGCTTGTGGGCCATTCTGAGCTTCTCAGCGACGGTCATGCTGCATCCGGGGGATTGCTCGCCGTCCCGCAGCGTGGTGTCAAAGATATACACACGGTCGTTCATGGGCTCTTCCATGGCTCCGGCCACAAACTGTCGCTTCGGGGGTCATGCGGGGGACCGGCCTGTTGCTCCAGACCCGCGCACGACCCTCCATTATCGACTATCGCCTTTGATTTGGCAAATTTATAGTTTTAGAGAAATTGATAATGTCTGGAAATCAAATAAACAAGAGTTATGCCGCCCGCCGCCCTGATTAGCAATCCGGAGCCGTTCCTCTAAGCGGCGCCAGCCGACCGGACCGCCCCTCCAGAGCGCTCCGAGCCCGATCGGAAACCCATTACAGCCTCGCACGGGTGGCGCCAGCGATGAGGCGGTTCCACGGCATAGTAACCCCCGCGGCGTACGACCTGACCGCAAAGCAGCTGCCCATGGCGATCGGCGCACACGAACAGCGTGGCGCTCACTCCAGCAGCCTGTAGCGTTTCCAAAAGGGAGCACCAGGTACCGTCGGGCAGGCGCACATCAGTGATGACGGCCTGGAGCGTGCCAACTGAGGCGACAAGCTCCCGCGCTGTGCGCACGTCCGGCGCCTCCTGTATCTCAATGCCGCAACCTTGAAAGTGGGGCGCCAGCGCTGCCCGGCGGTGCGGATCCATGACGAGCAAAATCATGGGCCCCATCACTTTTAGCGTAGCCGACCAGATTGCCGCAGACTACTGGGCAAAACCCTAGACTGATGTAACACCGTCCACCCGCCGTAGACGAGCGTCGTAGGTGTCACGAGACGCCGACGAACGAGGTCGGCTTTGGTGAAAGCGCCGCCGATGCCTATTCTCCGAGCAGCGCCCTTCTAGTGCTCGGCGAGGGAACCCCGCTGACGGTGAGCTGGTTCTGCTTCTGGAACTCGGCCAGGGCCTTCATGGTGTCTTCGTCGAGCTGGCCGTTGACTTCGCCGGTGTAGAGGCCCTTGTCCTTCAAAGCGGCCTGGACTTTCTCGACGACCGCAGCGCTGTAAGGCTCGTACAGGCCGCCGTCAAGCCCTTTGATGAGAGTGACTTGCTTTTTTTCTTTCGCTTCTTCCGCCTGCCCGCGCACCAACGGCGACCACAGCGGACATCCAAGCAGCATCAACAAACCGACCGTTGCCCCACGCTTCATTGCACACCTCCAAATCTGATAACCACACCTTCTGCTCTCATTGTAATGCCATGCCGGCCGCTTTTCGGCCCACCGGGAGTCAATTCGCGCAGGGCCGGCAACGCGGGCGCCGCGTCGGGCGGACCATCCGGCGGAGCTGCCGGAGCCGTTTGCTAACCTGAGAGTTTCGTTCCGCGGTACTTGCATGCCCCGGCGACAGGAGTCGGTCTTATCCCATGCGCTGAGCTGGATCGAGCGGGCGGGCAATCGGCTGCCCCACCCGGCTACTCTGTTCGCTCTGCTGGCCTTGGGGGTCATCGTCGTTTCGGGTATCGCGGCGCGGCTGGATCTGGAGGCGGTTCATCCCGGCAGCGGTGAGCTCATCCGGCCCGTTAGCCTCCTGTCCATCCCCGGCCTGCACCGGATCTTGACCTCGATGGTTACGAATTACACGAGCTTCGCTCCGCTGGGCACGGTCCTGGTGGCGATGCTTGGAATCGGGCTGATGGAGGGCAGCGGTTTGATCGCCGCTTGCTTGAAGCTGCTCGTGCTGTCGGCCCCGAAGAAGCTGCTGACATTTGCGATTGTGCTCGCCGGGGTGCTCTCGAACGCAGCCAGCGAGATCGGCTATGTGCTGCTCGTGCCCCTGGCGGCCGTGATCTTCTTGGGCGTGGGCCGGCACCCGGTGGCGGGCCTGGCGGCGGCGTTCGCCGGCGTCTCCGGGGGCTACTCGGCGAACCTGCTGCTGGGAACCGTCGATCCGCTGCTGGCCGGACTGTCCGAAGAGGCGGCTCGCATCATTGACCCCGATTACTCGGTGAACGCGGCCTGTAACTACTACTTCATGGCCACCTCGACGTTTTTCATCGCGGCGGCCGGGACGTGGGTGACGGAGAAAATCGTCATCCCCCGCGTGGGCGACTACACCGGCGAAGAGCGGGCGGACAAGATAGAGACGCTAAGCGCGGCGGAAAAGCGCGGGCTCCGGTTCGCGCTGGCGGCGCTGGCCGGTTTCACCGCGCTGATCCTGCTGGGGACCGTGCCCGCCAATGGATTCCTGCGAAACCCGGAGACGGGCGGCCTGCTCGATTCGCCGTTCTTGAAGGGCATCGTGGCGTTCATCTTTCTGCTGGGCGTCGCCCTGGGAGGCGCTTATGGAGCGGGCGCGGGAACGCTGAAAAATGACGCTGACTTCATGAACGCCATGGGCAAGGCCATCAAGGGGCTGGGTGTTTACATGGTGCTGGTGTTCTTCGCCGCCCAGTTCGTGGCCTACTTCAACTGGAGCAACCTGGGGCTGATCGTGGCGGTGAAAGGCGCCGAGCTGCTGAGCGCTTTGGGCCTCGGCGACGTTACTCTGATGGTGGCATTGGTCATCGTGGCCGGTTTCGTGAACCTGTTCATGGGCAGCGCCTCGGCCAAGTGGGCGATAATGGCGCCGGTCTTCATTCCGATGTTCATGCTGCTAGGCTATACGCCGGAATTCACCCAAGCCGCCTACCGGATCGGCGACAGCGTCACCAACGTGATTTCGCCGATGATGTCCTACTTCGCCCTGATCGTCGCCTTCGTCGAACGCTACCAGAAAAATGCGGGCATCGGCACAGTCATTGCGCTGATGCTGCCCTACACCGCCGTGTTCTTCTTCGTCTGGACGCTGCTTCTCGCGGTCTGGGTCGTCGCCGGCTTGCCGGTGGGCCCGGGAGCGGGTCTGTACCTGAAGCCCTGAAGTCCCGCTCCTATTCCTGGAAGCTGCCGCTGGTGCCTCGGAAGCCCCGCAGCGCCTGGAGCAGAGTCCACTTGATCGCCCGGCTCGCCTTGTAGCAGTAAGCGAGGTTGTGGTTCAGGGTCGAATAGCAGTACGGCTCGCAGGTACTTTTCATCCTATCCAACTGCCGCCGGTCGAACTTATGGCTTCCCACGACGCCCCAGTCGTGAGTGGCCGAGTACATGGGGAAGCACGGCGCCAGCGTCCCGTCGGTGCGAATGATGATCGAGTTGTGGCCCGCACGGCAGCTCCAGGCCTGGAGCCGGCCGCGCATGAACTCTTTCATCTGCTGGAGGCGCCGCACCGAGTTCACCATCTTATAGCCCGACCGGTTCTTTTCAATCAGCCAGTCGATGACTTCGTCCACGCGGGGCCAATCCTCCGGCCGAATGAAAGTGTCACTGTCATAATGCCGGAAGTGTTCCTGCGCCAGCATCGGCGACTCGTTGATGTGGTAGTCGGTGGCGATGCCGTGGTCGTGAGCGATCTCGGTCAATCGCTTGACATCATCCAGGTTGATGCGGGTGATGTTGATATTGAAGAACACCGCAAAATCGTAGACATACTGCTTCTTGATCAGGTACTGGAAATACGGCAAGATCGGTCGAAGCGCCTTGGGCAGCTCCGGGCGCTCCTCCACCGAGTCGACCGCCAGGTTGAATACGGCCGCGCCCGCATCCCCCAACCGGTCAATCACGTCGGGCCGCATCAGCCGCCCGTTCGTCGGCACATACACCCAGAAGCCTTTCTGGGCGGCATAGTAAACCACCTTGTGGGCAAACCGCGGCCGGAGAAGCACCTCGCCGCCCATCAACGCCAGCACCCGGCAGCCGGTCTCGTGCAGCCAGTCGATCGCGCGCCGGGCGGTGTCTTCGGTCATTCCGGGAACCCGGTTGTCGAAGGCCCAGCAGTAGTGGCAGTCGAGGTTGCATTTCCACTCCGTGAACAGGTACGCAATGATCGGGTGGAAGTCGCCCGGCAGCACGCGTGATTTGATGTACGGCACTAGCCAGCCCCGCAGGCCCCGCTTGATCATTGACAACGTCACGTGGGTGCGGTAGGGAGTGTCACCGTTCGGCAGGACCCGCGGATCCGGCTCCACGTCGCCCAGCTTTTGCGGAAACTGCGGGAAAACCGGTTCCGGGAGAGTTTGCGGCTCGCCCGCCGGAAGAAGCCCGGAGCCTCTCTGCCCGCCCATCAGGATCTGGTGGAGATGAACATCGAATCGGAACTTGCTGTTGTCAGCGGAGGTCGTGTCTTGACGTGTCTGCATGCCCGTGGTCTCCTCTCAATTGAATGAAAAGATGTTGGCCGTCCCCGCCTGCGCGGCCCCCAGGACGGTGCGCAGCCAATATTTTAATCGAGGTTGCCGCTGCCCGGACGACTCAAGATGTAACAAATGCTGGATTTACCAGCCGCCTTGGTGCATCCGGCGCAACAGGACAAGCTGGCCGAGGTGGTAAGCGTTGTGGTCGGCGACGAGGAGAGCTTCGCGAAGAATCGTCTGGCCGTCACCCCACCGGATGCGGGCGTGCAGATCCGTCGCCGGATCGGTGACCAGCTCGATCATCGCGTTGAGGTCCGCGTTGAGCTGGCGGACGCTCTTGTTCCAGGCAGCGCGGCTCGGCGGCGCCTCAGAGCGGGGCCAATATCCGCCCGGCCAATCGGGCGATACGTGCTTCGGGTTGCGACTGAACTCGAGAATGTCCCACTGAGCGATGCGGATATGCTCGAGGATGTGCCAGGCCGTGTAAGGAACGGCTTCGATCCGGATACCCGCCTTTTCGTAAGGGAAACGCTTGACTTCATCCTGCAGCCGGAGGTGGGCCCCTCCTCCGTTGAGGACGTAGATTATGTGGTCGCGCAAAGACTTGTCGCGGTCCATGACTGAGGGCATCCTACGAGATACGCACGAGGAATTGCAACACGATGGGAGAGCGAGTTGGAATTAGCTTGATTTATGCCTCCGATGAAGGCAATAAATATTGTAGATGGAATTGTTCCCACTGAAAGTCTTCCTGACCGTCGCCACCGAAAGAAGCTTCTCCCGGGCTGCCGAGAAACTCGGGCGCACCCAGCCGGCGGTCTCGCTGGCCGTGCAGCGACTGGAGAACGATTTGGGCGAGAAGCTCATTGACCGCTCTGTAAAGAACCTGCTGCTGACCGATGCCGGGAGAATCGTGCTGGAGTACGCGCGCCGGTTCGAGAACCTCGAGCGGGAGCTGGACACCGCGCTCAGGGAACTGAGGGACCACGCCGCCGGGAGGCTGATCATCGGCGCCAATGAGTCCACGTCGCTATATCTGTTGCAGCACATCGAGCGCTACCGGCGGCGGTACCCGAAGGTGAAGGTGGAGGTGCGCCGGAGCCTGTCGAGCAAGATCCCGGCCCAGTTGCTCGACGGCGACCTCGAGCTGGGGGTGATCAGCTACGATCCGCAAGAGAAGAACCTCGTCGCGCAAGTCATCTATACGGACCACCTCGCCTTCGTCGTCTCTCCGAAGCACCGCTTGGCCAGGCGGCAGTCGGTCTCCATTACGGAGCTCGGCATGGAGACCTTCGTCGCGCACAACGTCGTCAGCCCGTATCGGGAGGTCGTGCTGCGCGAGTTCCGCCGCTACCAGGTGCCGTTGAACATGGACCTGGAGATGCCTACGGTCGAGACGATCAAGAAGATGGTGCAGCGCAACGAGGGCGTGGCGTTTGTGCCGCGGATGTGTGTCGAGCAGGAACTGGCGCAGGGACTGCTCTGTGAGGTCAAGGTGGAGGAGCTGCACGTCGAGCGGAAGATCCGCCTGGTCTACCCGGCGCGGCGCACGCTCAGCCATGCGGCGACGGCATTCCTCGAGCTTGTCCGTGCCCCGGAGCGATAGACGCAGCCCGCCCGCAGCGACTCCGTTACAATGAGGTTTCGCTCGACCGGGAGGACGTCATGCGACTCGGAGCCGTAACATACAACGTCCTGAAGGACTGGGACGTGGAAACGCTGATCACCAAGCTGGAGGAGGCCGGCGGGTTTGAGGCTGTCGAACTGCGCACGACGCACCGGCACGGCGTCGAGCCGTCGCTCGGCGCGCAGGAGCGCGAACAAGTTCGGGAGCGCTTCCAGCGCAGCAAGATCCGGCTGCTGAGCTTCGGCACGACGTGCGAGTTCCACTCGCCGGATCCGGAGGTCCGCAAGAAGAACATCGACAGCGGGATACAGTTCGTCGATCTCGCGCATGACACCGGGGCCCTCGGCGTCAAAGTGCGGCCCAATGCGCTGCCCGGCGGCGTTCCGCCCGGGACCACGGTCCGCCACATCGCCGAATCCCTGAAGGCGTTGGGCGACTACGCGGGAGGCAGAGGCATCGAGATCTGGGTCGAAGTCCACGGGCGCGGAACAAGCGACCCGAAGATCTGCGCCCAAATCATGAAGGCCGCCAACCACCCGAACGTCGGACTGTGCTGGAACTCCAATAATAATCCGGCGGAAGTGATCAACGGCAGCGTCCGGCCGAGCTTTGAGCTGCTGAGGCCGTGGATCAAAAACGTACACATCAACGAACTGGCCAACGACTACCCGTGGCGGGAGCTGTTCGCGCTATTGCGGGGTTCCGGCTACGACCGCTACACGCTGATGGAGGCGCAGGAAAGCAAGGAGCCCGAGCGCTTCCTCCGCTGGTACCGGGCGCTGTGGAGGGAACTGAACCGTCCATGAGCCGGCGCGCGCTGCCCCTCGTGCTGGCCGCCCAACTACTGGCGGCCGCCGTACCATCTCCCGAAAGCTTCTTCGGGCACCGCATGGGCGCCGACCGGACGCTCATCGGCTGGGACAAGACCGTCGCCTACTTTCAAGAGCTCGACCGGAGTAGCGAGCGCATTCGGGTGGAGGTGCTGGGACGGACGGTCGACGGGCGTCCTTTCCTCGCCGCCACCATCGCCGCACCAGAAGTCTTGCGCGACCTGGAGCGCTACCGCCGGATCCAACAAAGGCTGGCCGATCCGCGGCAGACGCCGCCGGCGGAGGCGGAGAAACTTTTCGTCTCGGGCAAGACGGTAGTCATGATCACGTGCTCGATCCACTCCACCGAAGTCGCCTCGACGCACACGGCCGTCGAGTTCGCTCACCGCATGGTCACCGGCAACGACGCCAAAACCAGCGCCATCCTGAGCAATGTCATCCTCCTGCTGGTTCCGTCGCTGAATCCGGATGGGGTGGAGATCGTGAGGCGCTGGTATGAACGGACGCTGGGCACACCCTACGAAGGCACCTCACCGCCGGAGCTGTATCACCGCTACGTGGGCCACGACAACAACCGCGACTGGTACATCTTCTCGCAGCCGGAAACGCGAATCACGGTTTCGAAACTTCACAACGTGTGGCATCCCCAGATCGTCTACGACGTGCACCAGATGGGGCCGTTCGGCGCGCGGATGTTCGTTCCGCCGTGGATCGACCCGATCGAGCCCAACATCGATCCAATCCTGGTGCAACTTTGCAACATGATCGGAATGGGAATGGCCGCGGATCTGACGGCGGCGGGCAAGAAAGGGGTCGTCGTCAACGCAAGCTACGACTTCTGGACGCCGGCCCGGCACTACCAGGCCTACCATGCTGGCCTGCGGATCCTGAGTGAGTCGGCCGGCGCGCGGCTGGCGACGCCGATTCAAGTCAGGCCCGAGGAGATTCGGGGCGACGGCCGCGGATTCGACCCGCGCCGGGCGAGCTGGAACCACCTCGAGCCGTGGCCGGGCGGCGAGTGGAGGCTGCGCGACATTATCGACTATCAACTGATCGCCTGGGAATCGTGTCTCTACCAGGCCGCCCTGCGCCGCGAAGATCTGCTGCGGAACTTTTACCGCATCGGGGAGCGGGCGGTCGGACGGAACTCGCCCTACGCCTTCGTGATTCCGGCGGCGCAGCCGGACCCGGGATCGGCGCGAAGGTTACTGGAGACGCTGGCCTTCGGCCAAGTGGAGATTGAGCGGGCTGTGGCTGAATTCACCGCGGGCGGCAGGCGCTACGGCGAGGGCGCCTACGTCGTCCGGATGCAGCAGCCTTACAGCTCGTTCGCGAAAACGCTGCTCGAGCGTCAGGTTTACCCCGACCTCAGAGAATATCCCGGCGGGCCGCCGAAGCGGCCCTACGACGTGACCGCCCACACCCTCCCGCTGCTGATGGGTGTGGAGGTGGACACGGTCGACTCACAGTTTGAAGCGCCGTTGCAGCCGGCAAACGAATTCCGCTTTGCGCCGCTGGGTCCGCAGCCGGCCCCCGGAGCATATCCGGCCGCCGATATCGACTCCTGGAAGCAGGTGAACCGGATCTGGCAAGAAGGCGGCTCGGTCTGGCGCGACCGGCGCACAGGCGACTTCTACGCTTCCTTGCCGCCTGCCCGTGAGGCGGTCGAGCTGCCGCGACCGCGCATCGGCCTGTATAGAAGCTTTGTCCCAAGTATCGACGAAGGATGGACGCGCTGGCTGCTGGAGGAGTTTGGATTCCGCTATGCCAGCGTACGGAACCCCGACATCGCCGCCGGCAACCTGATGAGCCGCTGGGACACGATCGTTTTCCCTGACCAGAGTCCTTCGACGTTAGAGACGGGCTATCGGAAGGGCGCGATGCCGGAGGAGTACACCGGGGGGTTGGACCACCGAAGCGTGGCGTCCTTGCAAGCTTTTCTGGCTGACGGCGGCACCCTCATTTTTCTGAATGACTCGACGGGCTTTGCCGTCAAGCGGCTCGGCATCGATGCCATCAATGTCCTGGACGGGGTGGCCCGGACGGAGTTCTACTGCCCTGGTTCGCTGCTGACTGTGGGGCTCGAGCGCCATCCGCTGACTTACGGCCTGCCGCAGGAGATCACGGTCTGGTTCCAGCGCAGCCCGGCCTGGGAAGCCGGCCGGCCGCAAGGCTCGACAGCCGTCGCCCGCTACCCGCGCTCCGGCGTGCTCGCCTCCGGATGGCTGTTGGGCGAGCAGCACCTTTATGAACGCGCCGCCCTGCTGGAGGTGCCCGCGGGCAAGGGCCGAGTGATTCTGTTCGGCATGCGCCCGCAATATCGCGCCCAGAGCTACCAGACGTTCAAGCTGTTTTTTAACGCCTTGGTGCGGCGCTGAAGATTCGGTTCCTCCCCCACAAGTGTAAGGACGTCGGCCTCGCCACCGGTCGAGCTGTCATCGCCCCCGGACAGCACCATCTCCCGCATTGAAATCCACGGCCCGGCTCCAATCTCGCAGACGGCGTCCTGCCGGGACTCAGCGCCGACGGCTAACCGATCTTTTCCGGCGGCTCCGGGAGTGGCTGTCGCTGCGCAGCTATCAGGCGACACTATCCCCTCCCGCTGGGCCGGTGTCATCAAGGTCAGCGCGTCGGCCGACACGACCTTCTGCTACCCTCTTGACAGCCACCGCACTCATCTAAATCTACTTTGCTGCGCAGAAAGGATGGACAGCCCTACGGCGGACAGCGGGGATGTAGTAACCGCGCACCGGGCATTACAGGAATCCGCGGAACGGTTCCGGCGTCAGCCCCGTCGACCGAATACTCGCGCGGAGGGCGCCGCGATCCCGGGTCGGAGGATCCGGTACAACGACCTGCGAAGGCGGGTCACACAGTGACGCGGTGGGGGTCGGGCCGGCCTTCGGCGACCGGCAGCCTGTCCGCTCCCAGGGCGCCAAGGTACGCTTGGACCGCCTCCCGGATATTGGCCGGAGCGGCATCCTGGGTTTCACCCTGGCTAACGCAGCCAGGCAGCCCGCGTCACCGGTCGACCCAGGAGCCCTCTTCCCCGCGATAGATGAGCACCTGCCGCATACCTCGACTATGTTCGATTCCCACAGCGAAGGGGCGGGGGGAAAGCATCCGGGACCGCCGCGCAGGGTTCCGTGCGGATCAGGGGCGCGTCCCAAAGAGATTCGGCAATTTGCGAGCTGCGGCCGAACTTGTTACCTCCCGAAAGGTCTCGGCTGCAATGCGGAACGTATTGGCGTGCGCTTCAACGGTTCGCTCGATCGGTTCCGCGTAGCCGCCGCCGAGGGTGACGACGACGGGGACACCTTGGCGGGCGCATGCGCCCAGCACCATCCGGTCTCGGTGAAGCAGGCCGGCGTGGGTCAGGGCCAGCCGGCCGAGTGCGTCGCCGGCGAGCGTGTCAACGCCGGTCTGACAGAAGATCACCTCCGGGGAAAACTCGAAGACCCTGGGCAGGACCGATTCGAGCGCAGCCAGATACGCGGCGTCATCGGTTCCGTCGGGCAGCGGCACGTCGATTTTGCTGGGTTGCTTGCGGAACGGGAAGTTGTTCTCCGCGTGCAACGAAACTGTGAGGACGCCGCTGTCGCCGGAGAAGAACGCCGCCGTGCCGTCGCCTTGGTGCACATCCAGATCGATGACCGCCGCCCGCCGGGCAGCGCGTTCGACCCGCAGCACGTGGATGGCGACTGCGGCGTCATTGAACACGCAGAAACCTGAGCCCCCGGCGGGGAAGGCGTGATGCGTGCCGCCGGCCAGATTTCCTCCAAAACCATACTGAAGGGCGTCGGCGGCGGCTTGGACGGTTCCGCCGACCGACGCCAGGGTGCGCTGGACGAGACTCTCCGACCACGGGAAGCCGATGCGGCGCATCGCGGCCGGCCCCAGGGCGCCTGACACGAACGACGAAACGTAGGCAGGATCGTGCGCAAGCGCAATCATGCCCGGATCCGCCAACGGCGCCGCGATCAATTCGAATCGGCCGTCGGAGGCGAGCGCCTCGCGCAACAAGCGATACTTGCGCTGGGGAAACTTGTGCCCGGCCGGGAGAGGAAACTCGTAGTGGTCGCAATAGTACAGCCGGAGGGCCACACTCTCAGCGCCGGCTCAGGTCGCGGATATAAATATCCTTGAACTTCATGTCCCCCTCGCCGCCCGAGTGAAGCTGCAAGGCGATGTAACCATCGAAGGATCTGGGCGCGGGGTCAGTGAAGTCAACCATCAGCACGCCATTGAGCCGGGAAACGTAGCGGTTGCCCTCGACCCTTACCTGCAAGTCGTTCCAGTCGTTCTGGCGGACGACGGCTTCGTTTTCCGGGGCGGGCCAGACGACCCACCCGCGCCCGTCGCCGTAAATGCCCCCGGTGTGGCGGTTGATGGCGCAGTCGATCTCGAACTGGAGCCCCTGGGTGACCTTGGGCGTGCCAGGCTCAAAGTCGGTATGGAAGAAGAGGCCGCTGTTGCCTGTGCCTTCGCATTTGAAGCGGATTCCGAGATGAAAGTCGACATACTTCTTCTCGGTGCGCAGGTAGCCGTACTCCTTCGTGACGGCGATGCCATGGATGGCGCCTTCTTCGACGGTCCACTTTTCCTTGCCGACCTCTACCCAGCCGGAAAGGTCCTTGCCGTTGAACAGGGACACCCAGTCCTCGCCGGGTTTGGCCGAGCGCTGCGCTCCTAAAGGTGCGGCGGCGATGAGCGAGAAAAGCACAACGTTTCTGGCGATCATGACGTAGTTATCATATCCGAGACGGACAGAGCGGCTGGGGGCTTAACCGCCGCCCAATTCCTGCCGCACCGCCGCGGCAATCCGCCGCGCTAGCCGCTCGACCTCGCGCTCATCGGGCCCCTCCACCATTACACGAGCCACGGACTCGGTGCCCGAAAAGCGGACCAGCACGCGGCCCGAATCGCCCAGGAGCTTCTCGGCGGCGCGGATTTCCGCCGCCACCGCCGGCAGCTCAGCGAGCGACCTTTTGCGCTTGACGGGAACGTTGACGAGCTTTTGAGGCAGCAGCGCCAAGCCGGCGGTAAGTTCGTCGAGACCCCCGCCCGTTTCCAGCATGAGCGCCAGCACGCGCAGGGCCGTCAGCAGGCCGTCACCGGTCGTGGCGAGGTGGCGAAAAATGACGTGGCCCGACGGTTCGCCTCCCAGAGTCGCATTGCGGCGGCGCATTTCTTCCAGCACGTACTTGTCACCGACGGGTGTGCGGAGCAGGCGGATGCCCTCGGCGGCCAGAGCCTGTTCCAGGCCGAGGTTCGACATCACCGTGCCGACGACCACAGGTTCGCCGCCGGCCGCCGCCAGTTTGCCTTTGCGGTGCAGGTCACGGCCGCACGCCAGCAGGACGCAATCCCCATCGATCACCCGGCCGCTGCGGGAGATGAACATGGCACGGTCCGCATCGCCGTCGAAAGCCACGCCCAGAGCGGCCCCGGATCTCAGCACTTCCTGGCGGAGCGGTTCCAGGAAGAGGGCGCCGCAGCCCTGGTTGATGTTGCGGCCGTCCGGCTGGCAGCCTATGGCGCGGACGTCGGCTCCGAGCCTCCTCAACAACGCCGGCGCCAGACCGGAAGCGGCGCCGTGGCCGCAGTCGACGACGATTGCCAGGCCATTCAGCCCCGGCGCGGCCGAGGCGAGGTGGTCGAGGTAGGCATCGCGGAGCTGCGGCTCAGGGCGGAGGGGCAAGGGATCCGGCGCGGGCCCCACTTCCCGCAGCCGCAGGATCTCGCCTTCCAGCGCCAGCTCGACCTCGTCCGGCAGCTTGAAGCCGGAATGGTCGAAGACTTTGATGCCATTGTCCTGATACGGGTTGTGTGACGCCGAGATCATCACCCCGGCCAGGAAGGATTGCGTCCGTGTGAGGTGCGCGATTCCAGGCGTCGTGATGATGCCCGCCGAATGGGCCCGGGCGCCCGCTCGCGACAAACCGCCGGCCACCATTTCGGCCAGCCAGACCCCCGACTCCCGCGTGTCGGCGCCTATCAGTACCTCGGGCCGGCGCTCGTCGCCGGCGGCCCAAGCGCCGAGAGCAACGCCGAGGGCGAACGCCGTGGCAGGGTCCAGCGGGAATTCACCGGCGAGGCCGCGAATCCCGTCAGTTCCGAACAGGCGCTTTTCCATCCGAAGGGATGTGGCTCCTATTGGGAGACCTTTCGCACCCTCACCCTGACGGTGACCACCGGATTGCCTTCGAATCGCACCTGAGGGTCGGGTACGAAGGCATTGACCTGGAATTCGGCATCACTGACGACGCGGCTGAGATCGATCGAATCGGAGTCGACGAATGCGACCTGCTCGACGCTGCTTTGCGGTCCGACGATGGGCAGTTTTTCCGGCTCCACGGTCTGGCTTTCCATCCGATAGCCATCCGGCGGCGGCTGGGCGATGTGCACGCGCACCGGAACCTGGCGGGAAACGCGGCGCTCGAAATGCAAGCGGATCTGAGCGGGGACGGCGCGGGAAAAGACGACGCCTCTGGGCAGCGAGACGTTGGATGCCTGGATCGTGTACGTGCGGTCGCCCGGGCGGTCCACGTTGCCCAGATCGAGAATCACCGCGGCTTCGGCAAGGTACTCCGGCGTCAGCCGGCGGGAGGCCCCCAATACCTCGAGTTGGACGCGGCTCACGAGGTCGGAATTGATTTCCAGACTCTCCGGCATGCCTCGGTACAGCACCGGAGCGGTGATGGTGGTGGCCAGCTCGGGGTCGCGCACGATCACAATCCACAACGCAACCGCGATGAAAAAAGAGAGAAGTTTCCACTTCCAGTTGCTGGTGAGCAGCCGGATCATGGCCGGCCGGCCTCCTTCCACTCGGTGGGTTCCGGCTCGGTCTCCGTGCGGGCCACGCCCGGAAGGCCGACTCCCGGATACGGCCTTGGCAGACGCGCCGGCTTGGCGCCAAAGTGGCGCGCGATAGCCTGCCGCACTTCGTCCAGAGTCACATCGAGCTGGATGTTCCCGAAGGCGGCGACCGAGATCTTTCCCGTCTCCTCGGAGACGATCAGCGAGAGGCAGTCGGCTTCCTCGGTGATCCCGATGGCGGCTCGATGCCGGGTGCCAAGCGTGCTAACCAGTCGCGGATTCATGCTCAGCGGCAGGAAACAGGTGGCGGCGGCGATCCGGTCACCCTGGATGATCACCGCTCCGTCATGCATCGGCCCGGTGGGCAGGAAGATGGACACCAGCAGGTCGCGCGAGAGATGCCCGTCGATACCGATGCCGCTCTCGATGAAGGTGCGCAATCCGATATCCCGCTCAAGCACGATGAGGGCGCCAATCCGTCTCTCAGAGAGAATTTCGAGGGTCAACACGATCTGTTCGCTGAGCTCCCGCCGGCCGAGGCCCTCGGCGCCGGCCAGCCACCGCTGCCGGCCCATGCGAGCCAGCAGGCGCCGGATATCGGCTTGGAACATCACGATGAGGGCGAACACGGTGTACGGAGCGAGAGTTTCGAGGATCGTTCGGAGCAGGCCCAGACCGGCGAAGACCGAGAGGCCATAAACAGCGACCAGCATGAAGATGCCGGTGAGAATGGGTACGGCACGGCGCCCCCGGATGATGAGGAAGAACTGGTAGATGAGGAAGCTGACGGCGAGGATGTCGATCACTGCCGTCACGGTAAGCTCCGGCAGAGAACCGAGCAGCGGAATGTGCAGGGACGACATGCCTTAACTCTCAGGAAACTCGGCCACTTCCCCGCTCTGATTGTAGCGAAAGCGCCGCTTGACGCGCACAACTTTTCGTCACCATCGTCACGCCAATCCCACTGCGAGAACGCCCCGTCCTATCAGGCTTGGAACGGAAAAGCAGCTTGTTGAATGGAAAGGCCGCGGACTTCGATCTGGCTGAGGTCGGCCGCGCCGATTCCCAGCGCTTCGGCCAGCTTCAGCGTGTTGTCGCAGGTTTCAAACGGCGCCCTGCCCCGGTCCGCCAAGGGGTCGTAGCCCATGACAGCGGTGGCGACCGCGTCGGTGGAAACCGGATTGAGGCCGGCAATCAGCACGCCGGGCCTGACGTAGCGGACGCCGCGGATCCACGGGCCTTCGCCGCCGGCGATGGACTCGACACCATCGATGATCGCCAGGTGGATTGGCCGTGCCGCCACGATCTCCGCCGTAATCCGCGGGACGCGGAAGCCGGGTTCGCGGCTCGAGGACGGATCGAGTTCTCCAGGCGCGCAGCGGGCGGGCTGCCGCTTACCCAAATGGCACACATCCAGACGCCCCTTCTGCGGCTGTTCGTTCGGCTCGTCGACCCCGGCGTCGTCGCCGTAAACGGAGGCCGGCAGGTTGCCGAAGCAGTTCTTCAAGGAGAGCGTCACGCCGCAGGTTTCGTGCTCCTTGAGCTTGGCCAGCGAAACGAACACGTCGGTGTCTTCGAAAGAGTGGTTCAGCAGATAGGCCGGAAACAGCGACGCTTTGCCGGGAACTTTCAGCAGCGCGTACCGCTTGCCCAGGCCCATCGCATTGGTGTTCTCGAACTCCACCCGCGGGCCGGCAGACTTCAGCGCCCGGACGTTCCAGCCGGCATCCAGCATGTACTCTTCCAGCGGGCCGGCCGTCGCCCAGGCGCTCTCAACAAGGCGGATGCGGCGGGCGCCGGCCTCGCCCAGCAGGTGAACGGCGGCGCCGACAACAGCCGGATGGCAGTAGTGCGTCACGCCCGGAGGACGCCCTTGCACGCGGAGCGCCGGGCTGCCGGTCATGTTCAGCTTGACGGTGACCGTAGCCCCTCGAACGAGCCGGCCCAAACCCCCAAGCTGGTCAAACATCGAGCGCAAAATGGCGGTTACGTCCTCGTCATAAGACCGGCACCTGGCGATTGCCACGGGTGAAGCGGGGGCGCCGGCAGACACAGCGGCAGCCGCCGGCGACGCGCCCAGAAGTCGTAGGAGTTCACGTCGAGTCATGGTTCTTCCCAGTTTCTTGCCATTATCCCGCGCCGAAGAGCGCCGCTCAATTCACTCTCCCGCCACCAGCCGGGCAAGCACGCCGGATGGAACGTCGGCGCGGACCTCCACCTTCTCGTGGCGGCTCCTCACAGAGATGGTATCGTAGAGCGCCTGAAGCGCGGGGCGGTCCCGGGCCCCAAGACGCGCCATCCCGATCATAGCCCGCAGGGCCGATCCCAGTGCCTCTGCATCCGCTGGGCCGGCGCACACCCCTTCGGCTCGGAACAACAGCCCGTCTTCGACACGAACTCCGGCCTTGACCGTTCGAACCTTGCGCAGCAGAGAATCGAGAAGGGCAAAGCGGGCGCCAGGCGCCGTTGCGGACCATCGCGGGCCTCCGAGCGACACCGCCCAGATCTGGTTGGACCGGTCCACGGTCTTCAACATCTCCATCAGGGCCGCAGGCGGTCCGGCATCGCGGCCGCGCAGGTCGATAATGGCCCGGAGCCGTTTCGGGGGGCCGGCCACGGCGGTAGTCGCGTTCATGAAGAATACGGCGGACTGGTCGTCTCCGATGAGCGTGTAGCCCTTGTAAGAGCTCCGTTGGGCGCCGGCGCGCCGGAGGTTGGGCTCGAGCCCCGTGTCAGAGAACTTGCCCCTGGTCATCACCACGGCGTCCTTGCCATTGTGCGCGGCCAGGATTTCCCACACCTCCCACGCCGGGGTGGCGCCGGCCGGCCCAAGCCACTCCTCCAGCCGCGAGGACCAACGGGCCGCGAGGTGCTCGCGGTAAAGCGGGGTCTCACGCAAGTGGTCAATACGCGCCCCAATCAGCAGGACGGTGTCGGATGGCGTCAGACTCGCCAGGGCCGGGTCGACGGAGACATGCGGCGGCACAACCGGCGCACATGACACAATGACCCCGAGCACGGCGGCAACGCCGGCAAAAACACGCATACTTCGATTGTGGCGCACTGGCGGTGCCCGTCCGCCGGTCACATCCGCCGCCCCGCCTCACGAACCGCGGAGGACAAGATCGATCCATTGTCCCGCGCCGAGGACATGATCCTCAGGGAAGGAGCGGGCGGCAAACCCGGCAACTTCGACCCGGCTCAGCGGCAGGCGGCCCTCCTGAACATCGAGACGGACATGAGCTTCGCCGCCGGAGAGTTCGATCGAGCACCGTCCCCAGGCGTAGCCCGTGGAGTAGAAGTGCAATCCCGGCTTGGGAGCAAAACCGAGCGCGCGGGTGACAGCGGAATAGCGAAACCCGGTGAGCGCCGGCACGGCGGCCCAACTCGCCATGGCCCGGGCATAATGGTGCCCGCATTCGGCTTCGTCATAGGGGCTGCGCTTGCGGCCGTCGTAACGATCGCGAATGTTGCGGATGCATTCCAAGCCCTCGTCGATCAATCCCTCGTAGAGCATGCCGACGGCCGCCGTGTACTCGAAGCCCGTCATCACTTCGGCAAAGTAGGGGAATGGTTTGGCCGGGCGGCCCTTGGGATAACAGGCCATCAGCAGGGCTTTTTCACCCGCCAGCGCGAAGGTCCGCAGCGGGTTGAAGTGTCCGTAAAGGGTCTCGCGGTAGTTGTACTTGCGGATGCTTTGAAGCGCGCGCACGATGTTGTTGCGGCGGGCTAAGTGGCCGAGACCGCAAACGTGGGCCATGAACTGCCCGACAAGCTGGTCCACAAGACATCCGGAGGCGAGCTGATAGTCGGGGTTGGCGAGATCTGTCGAGCCCATACCGACGAGGAAGTACGGCGGGATCCGGGAAGGATCGCGAACCGGCCGCACCTGGTGCTGGTAGTATTCGCCGTCGAAGAGGTTGTCATCGATCCAGCGCGCACCGCGCTCAAACAGCGAGCGGCAAGTATCGGCAAAGTCGGAATCGCCGAGGTAGCGGGCCATTTCTTCGGCGGCTCGAAGCGCCCCCAGGTACCAGAAGCCCATCTGCGGATTCGGCCCGAAGTATTCCACGTCCATGGTGTTGTGCTGGACGCCTTCCATCACGCCGTCGCGGTCGCCGTCCCAGCCGCCTTCAATCCAGCAAAACTCGAGCGCCCGGCGCACATTGGGCCACAGGCGGCGCAGCGCGGCATCGTCGCCGGAAAGCTGCCAGTCGCGGTACATCTTCATGATGCAGCCCATCTGTCCGTCGGCGGCCACGCGGCCGAACTCCTGCGCCCGTTCCAGCGGAAGCTGCACGCGGAAACTCATTGCACCTTCGTCATTGGTGGCGTGGGCGAACTCGGTGTCGCGCATGGACATGGCCAGCGAGCCGTACAGATAAGCCGTCGCCTGTTCGTAGTTCCAGACGTGCGTGCAAGAACCCTGACAGCACCCTTTCTGGTCGGCGCAGCCTTCCCATCCGAAGAACCGGCCGTCCTCGGTGCGGAAGCAGGTTTGCGTGCGCAGCGTGCTGAGGTTGAACAGCGCCGCTTCCTTGACCTCCGGCGGAAGGGAGCAGGAGATAAAGGCGGCCACGAAGTCGGCGGTGCGGCGAGTGAGATCGGGCAGACGGGAGACGACTTTCTCGATGACGTCCCAAGCGTCCGCGTATTGGGTGCAGTAGTAGTTGCCGACGCGGTCGGCCGGAGTCTGCTGTTCCGGAGCGACGTTCCAGCCGTATCGGTTCGGGAAGCGCCAGGCAATCAGAAAGGTGATTTCACACGACGAACGCGCGGGCAGGGCCAGGCGAACGGCGAGCGAGGCGATCGGCATATCGGAGGCCCCGGGTTCCCGGGCGTCGAGCCGGCCGTCGGCAATGAAATCCTCCCAGAAATCCAGCATCGGGCCGCCCCAGCGGCCTTCGGCCCAGGCTGTGCGCCAGCTTACCCCTTCGGCGGCGGTGGTGGCGAGCGCGAGGGTGCCGAAGGTTTCGGCGGCGGCATCGACGCCGGCGGAATCCATGAAGATGCCTTGCGCGCGCGCCGTGCGGCGGTAGTGATTGCGGTTCCTGCGGGCGCCGGTCGGGTGCCGGTCGCCTTTCCAGTCGCGCGAATCCTCCCAGCCGTTAACGCCGATGAAGTTGGGCAGCGTGGCGGCCACGGCGACGGTCAGGTCCTGCTCCGCGCGGTTGCGAATCTCGAACGTAAGCACCGCCACGGGAATCCCGCTGGCGTCCGGGTCAGCCGGAACCATGGGGTTGTACGCCTTCAAATCAGCCGTCACGGGCAAGTCCGGATCCGACAGCAACACCCGGCCGAAAGGGTACGAGGCGGCGAACTCGCACCCGCGGAAGCGCGGCAGGTTGACCGACGGCGCGCGGCTGCCGTGGGAGCCCTCGTAGCTTTCCGGCGGAAGCGGGCCTTCGAGAACTCGCCCGCACGAGCGCTTGCCGTCGTCGACATACAGCGCGAAGAAAGGCTCGACGTCATCGGCGGCCGGGGTGAAGCCCTTGGCGGGCCGGTTCATGACTTCCCAGTCCCGGAGGCTGCCGTTGCCATAAAGCGACACGGTCCCCGTGCCGATGCCTCCCAGCGGCAGCGCGATGCGCGCGATGTGGTCCTGGTCGAAGACCTTGAGCACGGGCCAGCCGCGGTCCTCGAGGGCGCGACGGGCCGAGGCCGAGATACTGGAGTGCGGCGGCCCCGGCGGAATGGCGAGCGCAGGCGCCGCACCGGCGATCTGTACAAACTTGCGGCGGTCCATGGATCGATTGTGACGCATCACGGAACGCCCACGGCGAGGCGTCCGGAGGGTTCCCCGAGCCTGTGACACAATCACGGTGAGAGGCCATGGAGCTTTCCGACTTCGTCTCCGCCGCCCGGCAATTCAGCGACAAGCTGGCCCAGCTCAAGCGCGACCATCCGCCGGAGCAGTTCGGCTGGTATCCGTACGATTCGCTGACGGCGGTCAGCGTCTTCGAGCGCCTGCTCGAGAGGGACTTCCACTTGGTGGCGCCGTTGATTCAATCCGAACCCGTCCTGGACGCCGGCTGCGCCGATGGCGATCTCGCCTTCTTCTTCGAATCGCTCGGGGCAACTGTGGATGCGATCGATTATTCGGAGATGAACTTCAACCAGTTGAGGGGGGCGCACGCAATCAAAGACCTGTTGCAGTCCTGCGTGAATATCCGCTCGATCAACCTGGACTGGTATTTCGAGCTGCCCCGGGTGCGGTACGGGTTGATTCTCTTCCTGGGCACGTTGTATCACCTCAAGAACCCGTTTTACGTCTTGGAGCGCTTCGCCCGCGCCGGTGCTTACTGCCTGCTGAGCACGCGGGTGGCGCAGCGCACGCCGGGAGACGGCGTCAACATCCGCAACCAGCCGCTGGCGTACCTGCTCGACCCACGGGAGACAAACGACGATTCGACGAATTTCTGGATCTTCTCGGAGGCGGGCCTGTTGCGGCTGGTGGACCGGACCGGCTGGAGCCTCGTGAATGCGGTGCACGTCGGGCGGCTCGAGGACTCCAACCCGGTGGATCCCGAGGCGGACGAACGCATGTTCTTGCTGCTCAAGAGCCGCATTCGCTATCCGGAGATGCACATCAGCCTGCTGGAGGGCTGGCATCCGGTGGAGAGCGCGGGCTGGCGGTGGACGGCGAAAGCGTTCTCCTTTCGGGTCGTGCTGCCCAAGGGGCGCAGGGTGAAAGAATTCGCCTTGGCCTTCACCATCCCCGAGGCAGTGCTGGCGGCGGGGGGGGACGTGACGCTGAGCTGCGAGGTGAATGGGGCATCCGCCGGCGCCGCCTCCTACTCTGATCCAGGCACGCACACCTTTCGGGGCGTGTTTCCTGAAGGCACGGGCGAAGAAGCGACGATTCGATTCCTGGCTCAGCACGGCTTCGCGCCGCCCGCCGGAGACGAGCGGGATCTCGGCGTGATGATCTCATTTGCCGACGAGCTGGCCGGGGGGCGCAGCGGGCTGCCCTTCCGGATTTCCTGAGCAGGCCGCGTCAGTGGCGCCGGACGCTGACTTCGCGGAAGTACACGGTGGAGGCCGCATCGTGATTCTGAAGGCCGATATAGCCGAAGTCAGGCCGGGGGCCCCGCACCGGCTCATACCAGCGCTTGCGCTCCGGGACCGGATCGCCGGGACCAAACTCCATCACCTTCTTGCCGTTCAGAATGGCTATGGTCGTCTGCCCGTCCAGGACGATCTCCATCGTGTTCCACTCGCCGGCGGGCTTCTGGTTGCGGGCAACCACTTTGGCGAGCGAGTAAATGGCGCCGGTCGTGTGCCACTCGTCGCCGCCGGATTCGATCTGCACCTCGTAGCCATTGTGAACCCCGTACCACGGATCGGGCGGTTTTTCCGGCAGGCGGATAATGACGCCGGAGTTGGCGCGCTCGGAGGCGGTGCGAAAGACGACGCGGAGAGTGCAGTTGCCGAACTTCTCCCGCTCATAGTACAGCAGCCCCATGCCCCCCTCGGTCTTGAGTTGGCCGTCTTCCACGACAAATCGCCCCGGGCCGACCATCACCCAGCCGTCCAAATCCTTGCCGTTGAACAACTGTCGCCATTCCGCCGCCGGGGCCAGACCGCAGGCCAGCACTACCACGCCGAGAGTCCGCATCGACTTGAAGGCTCCTCTCCCGTGATTCTACCGCGGCGTGAGTGGCATTTACCTGGAAGGCCGATCGAACCTCCGGGCGCGCCGCAACTTTGCAGCGATTTGAGCTGGTTCCGGACGCGGTCCGGCGTGGCCGCCGCTCGGACCCCCAAGGGCTGGTTCTCGCACCCCCGGCGCCGCAAGACTTTCGCAACTGCCGGCACAGCGGGCGGCGATTCGACATTGCCGCCGTAGTGTGCCACGATGTGGGGGAATGATCCGCCGCTGGTGGGTGACACTGCGCAGGCGGCTGGAAGCCGGCATGCAGCAGCGGGTGACGCGCGCCGGGCTGCTGTACACGATCGCGATCCTGCTGGTCGCCCTGGCTGCGTTCGCCTCGGCGAACAATCTACTGTTCCTGCTGCTGGCGACCATGCTGGCCACACTGCTGATCTCCGGCCTCATCAGCCGTCTCAACCTGGCAGGCCTGGAGCTTGATTTCACAGTGCCTGAGCATATTTGCGCCCGGCGGAAAGTTGCCGCGCGGCTGATGCTCCACAACGAGAAACGATTCATGCCCTCGTTCTCCATCCACCTGACCGGCGCGCCGCCCAGCGCCTTCTCCTCGACGATCTACTTTCCAGTCGTTCCCCGCCGGTCATGGCTGACAGAAACCATCGCCGTTCGCTTCGGGCGCCGCGGCGTGTACCGCGAAAACGGCTTCCAGTTCTCCACGCGGTTCCCCTTCGGGTTGACCGAACGCTGGGTCTGGGTTAGACTGCGACGCGCTTTCCTGGTCTACCCGTGTCTGGATCCGCAGCCGGGTTTCGAGGAGCTTCTCGCCAGAACCACGGGGGAGCTCGAGTCGCGCCAGCGCGGGCGCTCCGGCGATTTCTACCGCATCCGTCCCTACGAGCCGCTCGAGAGCGCCCGCCACGTCGACTGGAAAGCGACGGCGCACACCGGCGAATTGCAAGTGCGGGAGTTCGCCCGGGAGGAGGACCCGCTGCTGGAGATCTTCCTCGATCTGGCCGTCCCGCCCGGTGAAGCGGAGTGGTTTGAGAAGGCGGTGGACTGCTCTGCCTTCCTCGCCTGGAACGCCGTGCAGCGGGAAGCGCGAGTCCGCTTCCGAACGCAGGAATTCGACGTCGTGGTGCCGGCCGAGGCTGATATTTACACGGTGTTGAAATACCTCGCCCGGGTCGGGCCCCGAAACCGGAAGGATTTGCCCGCGCCAGGCGAGGAACCCAGCGTTCAGATGGTGTTCACCGCCCGGCCCCAAGTCGTGGAGGAGTCCGACTGGCGCGGCGCCCTCGTGCTGGAGCCGGCTTCGTTTCCCGAGCCCCGCCACGGATTCAGTCGGAACAGGGCTTGACACGGTCCTGGCGACGTTCTCTCTCCCACGCAGGAAGCGGCAGGTGCGCGCTTTCGGCCGGCCGGGCGGGCTGAAACGACCGGCCGGGCTGCCGCGTCCGCACTTGTTCCAGCCAGAACACGCCGTCGAAATTGCCGCTGTTGCCCCGCGTGGCGGCGAAGTCCAGATCACCGTCGCCGTCCAAGTCATAAGGCACGAAAGCATCGAACATGCCCCGTTTGCGTCGGGAGATATCGTGGCGGACCCAAGCCCCCGCCGCCTCGCCGGGGTTCTCGAACCACGCGATCCGGCCGGTGTGGCTTTCAGGTGTGATACTCTCGCCGTCGCGCTCCCGAGGATTCTGGCTGTAGCCGCCGACAATCACATCCACCGCTCCATCGCCGTTGATGTCGGCGGCTGTAATGCCGGCCGAATGGTCTGGAGCAATGGTGCCGATGCGGTGAATCGGCCAGGCCTGGGTGAAGTCGCCGGGCTGCTCCAACCAAACGATATCGCTGGGTGTCTCATTGATCACGATGTCCAGACGCCCGTCGCCGTTGAGGTCGCAGAAGTCGGCCATAAAGGCGCTGAAGCGTTTCGCTCCGCGCTGCCAGGGAACGTGGCGGCCCCGGACGTCGATCGGGCGCTCGTGGAAGCGGAGTCCGCCGAGGTTCTCAAACCAGAAGGCGCGGGCGGCCCAGCGGCTCCCGCCGGCGATGTCAAGGTCGCCGTCGCCGTCCAGGTCGACCGGCTGGGCGTTCTCAGGCAGCTCGATGCGGGTGAGTACATGCTCGCGCCATCCGCACTCACTCAATGGGTCGGGAGGCGGCGCCAAGACCGAGATCGCCTTCCTCGGATGCCGGTGGCGGATTTCCGCCTCGGGGAGCACGGTCGGAAGCTGCTCGCCTTTGTTGGCCGTGGTCACTTCCGGCCGGCCGTCGCCGTCGAGATCGGCAAAGAAGACCCGAATGAAGGAACCGCGGCCCTGCGTGATTCTCGGGATCACTCGCGGCCAGTTCCCGCGGCGGATGTTGTTCCCGGGGTTCTGAAAGTAGATCAGGTGTGCCAGTTCGCAGGCGGCGATGATGTCGAGGTAGCCGTCGCCATTGAGATCGGCGACGGAGGCGTCCTCGGCGGCCGCCGCCTGGTCGCCTTCGGCGAGCGTAACAAGTTCCCACCCATCGGGATCGGCCGAGCCGAAGGCCAGCCGGATGTGATTGCTGTCCTCGTGGACCGAGACGATATCGACGTAGCCGTCGCGGTCGAAGTCGGCGAGCTGAAGCCCGTCGCCGCCGCGCAGCCGCAGGCCGCCGCTCAACCGCTCATCGTCGACGAGGTGCTCCCTCCAGCAGATGTATTCTCCGCCGGGGGTCCGCGCCCGAGTAGGGGTGTCAGCCACAATGAGAGCGGTTGCCCACGCCGCAGAGGAGGCAACAAGCAGGGCAACGACTCGCATCGCCGTCCAGCTTACCACCCCGCCGCCGACACAGGCCTTACATGCCCTTGGGTTTCAGCCCTTCGAACTTACGCCGCTCGGCGGCGGCGCCGTGGCAGACGACGCACGATTCGGCTGCGCCGGCCTCGAGCTCGGACACCAGGCAGTAATGGATGCCCCGATCGGTCCAGGAGATCAGCTTGAGCCCCTTGCGCGAGGCGAAGTGAAAGGTCAGGGCCCCGGAGCGGAACAATTCCCCGCCGGAGGGCGCCGCCTCCGCAGTGGCCGCCATCAACAGCGAGATGGGCTTGCCATCCATCTGGTAAGCCAGGTAGCCCACGTCCTCGTTAGCGTATTGCAACAGGCGGGCGCCGACGAGCTCATACCGTTTGCGCTCCCCGGGACCGGCCGGATAGTCGGGCAATTCAAGGTGGAAGGGCAAGCGCGTTTTAAGCCACGCCGAAACAACCGCTGGCTCGGAGGAAGCTATATCCAGCGGCATTGCGCCCCGGGCGAAGCGCAGGTGCGTGTCGGCGGCGTAGGCCGCGAATTCTCCCGAGGAAGACCGGCGCAGCGTCAGCAGCGTGACCGCCGCGAGGCCGGCGACGGCCGCCACCGCAGCCGCCGCCCGATACCGCCCGCGGCGAGGCCGTTCGCTTCTGGCGACCAGTTGCTCGGCGCGGCGCCGGGAGCTTTCCGGCGCCTCGTACAATGGGCTGGCCCCGCGGACAGTGTCCACCACCGCCCTCACCTTCTGATACTCGCTGTCGCAGGTGGGACAGTCTACCAAGTGAGCTTCCAGCTCGAGAACCTCGGGCGGTGCGAGCTCATTGTCTACGTAAAGGTGCAGAAGCGCCCTCATTTGCCGGCAGCGGCTCATCGGCTCACCTCCCGGGAAGGGGGTGCAAAGCGGATGAGTAGCCGCCGCAGCGCGGCGCGGGCCCGGGCCAGGCGGCTCATAACAGTGCCGCGCGGGCAGTCCAGCACTTGGGCAATCTCTGCGTATGAGAGCCCCTCAATCTCGCGCAGCACGATGACCTCACGGAACATCTCCGGCAACGCGTCGATGGCTTCGACGATTTCGCTCCGCAGCAGCTTCCGGGTCAGCAGCGTCTCCGGCGTGTCGCGATCGGAACCGGCTTCGCTCTCCTCAATGAGATCCTGAGCGCATTCCCGCCCCCGTCGCCGGAGCTGATTGTGCCACAGGTTCCGCATGATGGTGAAGACCCAAGGGCGGACCTGATCCGGCGCGGCAGGGTCGGGCCGGCGCTTGGCGGCCAGCGCTCGGCTGTAGGTCTCTTGGACCAGTTCCTCGGCCTTCACCGGGTCATGGCACAAGGCCCGGGCGTAGCGGTATAGCGACGCGTGGCACTCCAGCAGAGATTGGCCGAATCGCGTCAATCGGCCCTCCTATGAGTGTCAACAGCCGGCTTGGCAGGAAATTCCGGGAATATTCGCGGCCGCCAGTTGTTGACGCTACTACAGAGGGAGGTAATTATGAGCCGAACTTCCATGCGAAACCCAATGATAGCAGCGGCCCTGGCGATCGGCGCCGGCGCCCTCTACATGATTTACGGCCAAAGCAGTTACGCTCCGGTCGTCATACAAGAGGACTTCCAAACCGTCATGAAGCGCATGCAGGCTGCCAAGCCGGAGGTCATGAAGCGGCAGAGGGCGCTGTTGGAATCCCGCTATGACCTGGCGAACCGCCCCGCCCAGGGCGTCACCATGTCCCGCGGCAAGCCGGTGCAGGCCGGCGTGCGGGTGAAGCTTCCGGCGGGCGTCACCTGGGACCAACTGGCCCAAATGAGCCCGGATGAGATCCGCAGCAAGAATCTCTTCCCGGCGGGCTTCTATCCGTTGCCCCACCCGAATCACGCCGAGGGGGGCATGGTGTTTCCGCAATTCCACATCGACGAGATCAAGCGGCAAACGGGGGCGGACCTGACGCGGTTTGACCTCGACTTCGATCTGCCGGACCACTTCCTGCCTGACTATCCCCCGGCCATCTTCTTGACCACACGGCCGGACTTGGGCGACGTCTCCAAAGGCAAAGTGGTAACGATCGACAATTACTACGAGCTGTTCAACGGCATCCTCAACCCGAAACAATTGGAAGGGCTGCGCCTGCTGGTAACACAGTTCCCCCAGCAGCAATTCAACATGACCGAAGACCGGCGGTCGGCCAAGCCAAGCCGGGGCGTCACCTGCTTTGACTGCCACGTCAACGGCCATACCAACGCCGCCACGCACCTGGTAGGCGACATCCGGCCCCAGCAGTTCCGCCACCGCATTGACACGCCGTCGCTACGCGGCGTGAACATCCAGCGGCTTTTCGGCTCGCAGCGGGCGCTGAAGTCCGTCGAAGACTTCACCGAATTCGAGCAGCGCGCCGCCTATTTTGACGGCGACCCGGTCATCGCCACCAAGAAAGGAGTGAACATCCTCGAGCGCGGCAGCCAGGTCCACTTCATGGCGGAGTTTCAAGCGCTGCTGGACTTCCCGCCGGCGCCCAAACTGGGCATCGACGGCCGGCTGGATCCGGCCAAAGCCACCGCCGAAGAGTTGCGGGGCCAGGAGATCTTCTTCGGCAAGGGCAAATGTGGCTCCTGCCACCCGGCGCCGTATTACACGGACAACCTGATGCACAACCTGCGCGTGGAGCGCTTCTACGAGCCGAAGATGATCAACGGCCGTATGGCGTCGGCCGACGGCCCGATCAAGACCTTTCCGTTGCGGGGCCTGAAGGACTCCCCGCCTTACTTGCATGACGGCCGGCTGCTGACCATCGACGATACGGTCGAATTCTTCAACCTTGTGACTGGCGTGAAACTCGACGCGGCCGAGCGGCGAGCTCTGGTGGCGTTCCTCCGGGCGCTATGACCTCTCCCGCCATTTCAGAACACTCGGCCGGGACATGCCCGGCGCATGGCCCTACAGCCACCCGTCCAGCCGCGTCAAGCCGGCTTCGCGCGCCCAACTGATCGCTTGCCGGAACTCGGCCTGGGTGATGCGCCGGGATAGCGGGGGGTACTTGTGCGCCCGGTGTTCGGGCCGGTATTGGGCCATGATGTTGACGTAGGTGCGCGGGGAGAGTTCCTGCGCAACCCACCGGACGAACTTGTCGGTTCCCGCGATGTTTTCGGGCAGCACCAGGTGGCGGATCATCAGGCCTCGCAAGGCGACGCCGTCCTCGTCGACGATCAGGTCGCCCACCTGGCGATACATCTCCTTGATGGCCGTCGCGGCGACCTCTGGGTAGCCCGCCGCGCCGGAAGAATACTTTATGGCCATCGCCTCGTCGGTGTACTTGTAGTCGGGCAGATAAATGTCGACGATGCCGTCCAGCAACTGGACCACTTCAAGCGACTCGTACCCGCCGCAATTGTACACGATGGGGATCCGCAGCCCCAGCCGGATCGCGTGCCGCAGGGCGCTGACGATGTTGGGCACGATGTGGGTCGGCGTGACCACGTTGATGTTATGGCAGCCCAGTCTTTGCACTTCCACCATGAGCCGCCCCAGCCGCTCATCGGAGATGTAGCTGCCGTCGCCCCGGTGGTTGATCTCCCAATTCTGGCAAAAACAGCACAGAAGGTTGCAGTTGCTAAAAAAGATCGTCCCGGAGCCGCCGCGGCCGACCAGGGGCCGCTCTTCCCCGAAGTGGGGATGCGCCGAATAGACCTTGGCTCGCGACGTTGAGCTGCACACGCCGGTCTCCCACTTGGCGCGATTGACGCCGCATTGCCGTGGGCACAGCCGGCAGCTCTGGTAAATGGCCTTCAGCGCCTCCTCGCGCTTAGCCAGCTCTCCGGTGCGCTCGAGTTCAAGGTAAGCGGGCGTAAAGTCCTTACGCCGCATGACGGGCAGACGGTCCCTGGCGTTGCCGCTGGCGCAGGCTCCCGTAGAGATGGATACGAGCCCGGTTCCCAGAAGTCCGGCGGCGAACTGGCGACGGGTTGTGTCGTCCATGCTTCACCTCCGACACTTCCAATTATAGGCTGCTTTCCGGCCGACCGGCCCCAAAATCACCCGCAAGGGCTGCCTTCAGCCCTGCCGCCTGGCGGGAATCGCGTCGCCCAGGTTGATCGAGCCGCCGCCCTCGCTCACGTAGTTGCGGTTCCACGAAGGGATCTCAACCACGACATCGCCGTGCACGACGCACTGACAGGCAAGGCGCGAGTGGAGGGTCAAGCCCGCCGCCAGGTCGAGGCGGTCGGCCTCATCCTCCTCCATTTCCGAGAGGTTGGCCTCGCCTTCGCGGACGATGACGTGGCACGTGGTGCAAGCGCAGTTGCCGCCGCAGGCATGTTCGAGCTCGATGCCGAAGTTTAGCGCAACGTCCAGCAGCGAACCCGGCTTGCCATGCTCCTTATAGGGCATCGTCTCGGGGTCGAATTCGACGGTGACGTTGGCAGGCAGGAAGCTGACCTTCGGCATCCGTGTCCATTATACAGGCGTGCAAACGTGCGCCCGTGCAGGGTCGCAAGTGGGAGCCTGCGCCACTGGGCGACGCGGCAGTGTAGAATCGCGATGTACCGCCATGCAGGCTGCATTCTACGAAGGCCGGGAGACGATTCGCGTGGGCGCGTGCGTTCCGGCGGCGCCCGGGCCCGGCGAGGTTCAGATTCGCGTCTCCCACTGCGGGATCTGCGGCACCGACTTGCACATTTTTCACGGCAAGATGGACCACCGGGTGCGCGTGCCGCAGGTGATCGGCCACGAGATGTCGGGCACGATCACGGCGGTGGGCGAGGGGGTAACGGGTTGGTCGCCGGGTGACCGCGTGACCGTGATGCCGCTGGACCCGTGCGGAGCCTGCCCGGCGTGCCGGGCCGGCCACTCGCACATTTGCCACCGGCTGAAATTCATCGGCATCGACGTGCCGGGAGCCCTGCAAGGCCTGTGGACAGTGCCGGCGCACACGCTGCACCGGCTGCCGGATTCGCTGTCGATGGAGGAGGGCGCGCTGATCGAGCCGCTGGCGGTGGCTTGCCACGACGTACGCCTGGCGGGCGTGAAGCCCGGCGAGTACGCGGTGGTCCAGGGCGCCGGGCCGATCGGGGTATTGGTGGCTCTGGTGGCGAAGACGGCCGGCGCGCGGGTTCTGCTGTCCGAAATCAACCCGTTCCGCGTGAAGCTGGCGGGCCAGCTGGGCCTCCAGGCGGTGGACCCGGGCAGCGTCGACGTACCCGAGTTGGTGAACGACGACACTGGCGGCGCCGGCGCGGACGTCGTGTTCGAAGTCTCGGGCTCGGCGGCGGGGGCGGAGATGATGACCAGGCTCCCGCGGACGCGCGGCCGGATTGTAGTCGTGGCCATCTTCGGCGAGGCCCCGAAGGTGGACCTGTTCCGCTTCTTCTGGCGGGAATTGATGCTGCTCGGCGCCCGGGTATACGAGCACCAGGATTTCCACCGGGCCATTGCGCTGGCGGCCTCAGGCTCGCTGCCGTTGGCGCGACTCATTACCAACCGCTGCCGCCTGGAGGAGCTGGAGTGGGGCATGCGGCAGATGGAAAAAGGCGGCGAGGTTATGAAGGTGCTGGTGCGGTGCTCCTAGCGGATGCCGAAGCAGGAGGTCAGCCAACGATGAGTGTGCTGGATCTGTTCAGACTCGACGGAAAGGTCGCGCTGGTGACGGGTTGCCGGCGCGGCATCGGCAAGGCCATGGCCGTGGCGCTGGCCGAAGCCGGGGCCGATATTGTCGGCGTCAGCCAGTCGCTGGAGCCCACCGGCTCGGAGATCGAACGCGAGGTCACGGCCCGGGGACGCCGGTTCACCGGCTACGCCTGCGATCTGGGCGACCGCAAGGCCTTGTATCAGTTCATCGCCCAGGTGAAGCACGACGTTCCGGTGATCGACATCTTAGTGAACAACGCCGGGACGATTCTGCGCAAGCCCGCCATCGAGCACCCGGACGACTACTGGGACCGGATCATCGAGGTGAACTTGAACTCGCAGTTCATTCTCAGCCGGGAGATCGGCAAAGAGATGGTGGCCCGCGGCCGGGGCAAGATCATCTTCACAGCCTCGCTGCTGAGCTTCCAGGGAGGGATCACGGTGCCGGGCTATGCGGCCGCCAAAAGCGGCATCAAAACGCTGATCATGGCGCTGGCCAATGAGTGGGCCGCCATGGGGGTTCAGGTCAACGGGATTGCTCCCGGCTATATCGCCACCGACAACACCGCAGCGCTCCAGGCCGATCCGGTGCGCGCGCCCCAGATCCTCGCGCGCATACCGGCCGGGCGCTGGGGCACGCCCGACGATTTCCGGGGCGCGGTGGTGTTTCTGGCGTCGGCGGCCTCCGACTACGTCAACGGCACGGTGCTGGTGGTCGACGGCGGCTGGATGGGGCGGTAACCCCCGCCCGTCTCACTGATGAGACGGGCGCGCAGGCCGATTCCTTATTCGACGCGAATCCACATCGGGCTGGCCCAGACGATCTCCCCGTCGGTCTGTTCGCCGCGAACGTAGTAGTATGAGGTCTTGTTCTTGACGGCCTCGGCATCCTGCCACGTGAAGGAGACCTCGCGCGTGCCGGGCTCGACCGTGTAAGCGTAGCGGCCGTCCTTAATGATGTGAACCCTGGCGAACGGCTGCGGGCCGGCCAGCTTGACTTCCAGCCTCGGGGCAGCCGGAAGGCTGAATTCCTCGCCCATGAAGTGGCCCGAACAGCGGACGTCGGCCAGGATGTTGTCGGTGGCGCCGTAAACCCGGCGTTTCTTGAAGGCCTCGAGAATCGCCTCGCGGGTCGGTTCAGTGACCCACACATTGCAGTAGGACATGTGGGTCGAGATGTGATCGCTGGAGGCCTGAAAGGCGAGGCGGTAACCCTTTTCCAGCGCCAGGTTCACAAAGCCGAGGGGGCGCCAGCCGCCGATCGAGTCGCCCGCCCCGTTGGACCGCGGCGCGCCGGGCATCTCGTAGTTCTGGCGGTCGCCCTGGTAAATCTCGACGACCGGCTCGACCTGCGGATCGTTGTCGCGCCAGTCCGTGCCCATGTTGGTGGCCGACGTATGCACGGCGGCGATGCCGTCAAAATAGCGCAGGTACTCGTAAAGCATCTGCGTGTCGGGCGCCGGTGACGGAGGCGAATCGTCGGCCATCTTGGGCAGGCGCGGCAGCGGGCGGACGCCGCGGCGGGCGAAGACGACGTTGCGGTGGCCTTCCGGATAGCGCACGCTGCGCTCGTAGCTGAACATCGGCGTGAACCGGCCGGGCAAGCGAAACGCGTCGGTCATCTTCTGGGTGATCCACCAGGTATACTCGCGGCCGCCGCCGTTGTCGTGGTCGCAGCAGCCCGCCCAATCCATGTAAGCGGCGTCGATGAAGTACCGCCAGGCGTCGATGATATCGCCGTCGTTGCCGCCATCCCCGCTGATGGCGGTGTGGCGGTGAAACTCGCCCCGGAGGAGCCGCAGTTCCTGGCGGCCGCTAGGGCTATCGAGCTTCACCCTGTAACTGCGCATAAGTTCCACCTGGGCCTTCTCGGAGGCGACATCGGCCGAAGGCGGGGCTGGCTGCTCGGGAGGGATCTCGGACAGCGCGGCTTCGGACGGCGCGAAGCCGCCGATAACGATGTGCGCAAACAGGTCGTACTGGAATGGCTCCTCGTCGCGGCGGCGGGCAGTGCCGCTGCTGGCGAAACGGTAATCGCTCGGGGCCACCATGAGGAGGCTGGAGCCCTTCAACCCGATCAGGGCCGGCCGGTTGTCGAGAATGCCGTCCGAGTGGGCGACGAAAACCGGGCCCGTCCAGCTCTTGCCGTCAAACCAGACGAGGTTCTCGAACCATGCTGTACCCAAGGGGCCCCACACTCTGCCGGCGGCCGTGCGGTAGGCCAGGAACACCGCACCCTCGGGCGAAGCCGCCAGCCGGGGATAGCCGTTCGAGGGGTAGCCGCCCTCGTAGGGCGTGCTTCCCGGCCTGCGGTCGCGCGCCAGTTGTGGGGCGGGCTGGGGGGTGAAGCTGTCGCTGAAGCGCCCGCCTCGCGCTTTGTTGAACGGCTGGGTGGCGGGCCGCTCGCTCAGTACCGGCCCCAGCGGGGCGACAGGCTGGAAATACCGGTTGCCGGAGAGGACCTTCACGCGCACGGCGCTGGCTTGGTACAGGCCCGAGCCGGTCGTCTCGTACGCGCCGAAGTCCTTGCCCCAGGCGGGGTAAGATTCCTCGTAGGCGATCCACAAGCGCCCCGCGGCGTCATACGCCGCCGTGGCGCGGGCTTCAAATCTGGCGCTGGCAGCCACCGGCAGGGCTTCATCCATGCGCAGGCCGCCAGCCCACCGGAGGCGGCGCGCGTAGACGTCGTAGTCGCCCTTGTCGTAAGTATCCCAGACCACGGCCACTTCTCCGTTCGGGCCGGCGGCGATCTGGGGCGCCCAATCGTTGGCGGGAGAGGCGGAGACGCGCTGCTCGGAGGAAAAAGTCTCACCCTGCTGGCGGATGGCTAACACATCGAAGCTGTCCCGCCAACCCTGCCAGCCAACCCAGACATGGCCGCCGGAGTCCGTCGCCGCCACCGGGCTCAGGTCCGGCCCGGGGTGGTCGGTCAGGCGCATGGTCTTGGACCATTCACCCTTCCGGAGGAAGCGGGCAAACAGGTCGAAGTTGCCGCCGGCCTGAGCCGACCAGACCACCCAGACGCGCCCCTCGCCGTCGGCGGCGACGGCGACGCGGTAGACATCTTGACCCTTCTCGGAAACGGGCTGGGGAGGGTTCCACGAGCCGGTGGATCTCGAATACTCCATCAGCCACACTTGGTCTCCGCCGGCGGGGCGGGCCAGGGGCTCGTAGGAATCGGGCTTTTGGACCAGTTGCCTCGGCCAGTCCTGCGACCGGTCCCCGTGGGTGAATTCGACGAACGCCAGATATACCCGGTCGCCGGCATCGGCCAGCGCCGGGAAATCGTCTTCTTCAATCGAACTCGTCAGACGCCGGGTGACGGGGACCTGTTCGACTTTCACCCGGCCGCCGAGGAACTCCGAAGCCCGGCCCCAGGCGATCTCAGAGACCGCGAAGGAGAAGGCGCCCTGGGCCGTTTCGATTTCCAGCCGGGCATTGGGGTCACGAATCTCGGCTTGCACGTGCAAGCCGTTTTCCAGGATCGGCGTGCGCGGGCTTAAATTCTGGCCCCGGGTGAGGTTGACGCGGCGCGTTGAAAGGCGCCAGCGGGCTCCCTCAACGTGGTCCTTCGGGCTCAGGCGCCAGCCCTCGAGGCCCGTGATGCGGGCCCCGGAGGCGCGAATCGAGCCGTCCCAGACCGTCTCGGCGGTGTCGCCGAAGCCGAACAGGATGATGTACTGCCGAGTTTCAGCGGCCGAAGCAGCAGCCGGCGCCAGCAGAGCGATTCCGGCCACGAAACCCGGAAGGAGGCAGCTAGCACGAAGCGGAGACATAGTCGTCAACTCCGGCGGAACTCAGAATAGTTTATCCGAAGTGGCCGGCTATGGCTACGGCTTTGTGCGCTGCCGGGCCCGGCTCCGAAATCGCCCGCCGCTACCGCTTCTCGGTGACCGTCAGCGGGCTGCGCAATTCGAATCGGAGGACGGTCTCGGCCGGGATTTCGGCTGCCTCGCCGCGTGTGGCCAGCACCACGCCGGTGCCGGCTCCGGCGCCCGCGCCGGCGCCGATAGCGGCGCCTTTCTTGCCGCCGGCGATCGCGCCCACAGCGGCGCCGATGCCCGAGGCAACCCCAACCTTCAGCGCGTCTTGCTTCTTGGTGGACTTGGCCTCCCGGGTGACGCTGTTCGTCTCGATCGACACCTTCTGCCCGTCCGCCGTGGTAAGGCTGGTGAGGCGAACCGAAAGCGAGGCGACTCCTTTCACCCTTCCGCCCTTATCCACAGCGGAGACGACGCCTTCCACCGTCGCGCCTTTAGGCGCTACCAGGTACGTGCCCTCCATCAGCGGCTCCTCCAGTGTAGCGACGAAGACATCGCCGGGCTCAGCGGCTTTGGTCGTCAGCGCCGTGGTCGTGCGTACGCTAAACGGGGTACCGGCCGGCAGCGTCACCGAACGGGGTGCCGGCGGTGGAGCAGGAGGCTTCGGGATCACCGGCGGTACTTCGCGCACTTTCGGGGCCTGCGAACTTGCCGGAGCCTGGGTGGCCGGGGTAGCCTGCTCGCCCGCTGCGGGAGCCGGTTGCTCCGGCTCAGCAATCTCGGTTTGCGCCGGCGGCTGGCCGGTTTGGCAGCTTCCCAAAGTAAACGCCACCAGCGCGATCAGGCACAACGGAAATACGCTCTTTGTTCTCATTTCCCTCCCTCAATCGGCGAATCCGGACGCGGTAATTACAATCCTACTACAACGCCGCGGGCGCGGCATATGGCAGGACAGTGCGTTGGCCGTCCGGCAAGCACGGTCGATCGGCGCACCGGCGGCGTTGAGCGCGGCCGTTCGGGAAGCGGATGCTATACTTTCGTTTCTGTGTTCCACAAAATCGAGCAGCGCCTCCAGCAGGCGGCTGCCGCCCACCTGCAACAACGTTATGGGATCGACGATCTGACGGTGTCGGTCGAGCAGCCGCGCGAGCCGTCCTTCGGCGAACTCTCGCTGCCGGTGGCATTTCAACTGGCGCGGAAGCTGCGCAAGCCGCCGAAGGCAATCGCCGCTGAACTGGTTGCCGGACTGGGCGGCCTTGAGGGGGTGGCCGCGCTGGAGGTGGCCGGCAACGGCTATATAAACGTGCGTTTCGACCGCGGCTATTACGGCGAAGCGCTGCTGCGCGGTGTGAGCGAAAGGGTCGGAGGCCGCGGCGGCAAGATCATCGTCGAGCACACTAATATCAACCCCAACAAGGCCGCTCACATCGGCCACCTGCGCAACGCCGTGCTGGGCGACACCTTTGTGCGGATGCTGCGAGCCCGCGGGCGAACGGTCGAAGTGCAAAACTACATCGACAATACCGGCGTCCAAGTGGCCGATGTGGCGGCCGGCTTTCACCACCTGGAGAAGAAGTCTGCGGCTGAAGTGCGAAAGCTGGCCGAGGGAGAACGGTTCGATTATTACTGCTGGGACCTCTACGCGCGTATTTCGGCGCATTACCAGCAGCATCCCGAGTCGCTGAAGTGGCGGCAGCAGGCGCTCCACGCCATCGAGGCCGGCGAGGGGGAGATCGCCGAGTTGGCCCACCTTGTCGCCGATGCCGTCATGCTCTGCCATCTGCGGACGATGGCTCGTATCGCGGTCAGCTACGACGTGCTGCCGCGGGAAAGCGAGATCCTCCGCCTTCAGTTCTGGGCGACAGCCTTCGAGTTGCTCAAACGGCGCCAGGGCATCTACCTGGAAACGAGCGGCAAAAACGCCGGCTGCTGGGTGATGCCGGCCGGCGCGTTTGCCGGCGAGGGGCGCGAGCAGGACAGCAAGGTGATCGTCCGCTCCGACGGGACGGTCACGTACGTGGGCAAGGACATCGCCTACCAGCTCTGGAAGTTCGGCCTGCTGGGCAAGGATTTCCACTACCGGCCGCTGGTGCGGGACGCGGCCGGTCACATGATTTGGGTCACCTCGGAGGCGCCGTCTGATGAACCGGCGCCGCAGTTTGGCGGCGGTACGGAAGTCTATAACGTCATCGACTCGCGGCAGTCGTACCTTCAAGACGTTGTAGCGGCTGGGCTCCGGGCGCTGGGATACCACGAACAGGCGGATAAGTCGGTTCATTTCTCCTATGAGATGGTGGCCCTGACGCCGCGCACCTGTGTCGAGCTCGGCATCGGCCTCAGCGAGGAGGACCGGCAGCGGCCTTACGTCGAGGTGTCGGGGCGAAGGGGCCTTGGCGTGAAGGCAGACGACCTGATCGATAAGCTGATCGAAAAGGCGCTCGAGGAGGTCACCGCCCGGCATCCGGAGGCCCCGGCCGAAGAGCGGCTCGGAATCGCCACCCAGATCGCCGTGGGAGCGCTGCGTTACTTCCTGCTCAAGTTCACCCGCAACGCCGTCATCGCCTTCGATTTGCAGGAGGCGCTGAGCTTCGAGGGCGAAACCGGCCCTTACGTGCAGTACGCCGCCGTGCGCGCCCGCAACATCCTCCGCAAATACGAGCAGCGCGGCGACAAGCTGCCCGACTTCCAGCGGGAACTCGACCGGGCCGCCATGGAACGGCAGTTGGCGGCGGAGGATTTCTGGCAACTGCTGCTGGGCGCCTCCAAAGCAGATACGGCGATTGCGCGGGCCGTCGCCGGCGGGGAGCCCGCCCATCTGGCCCGCTACGCCTTTCAGCTCGCGCAGGCGTTCAACACCTTCTACCACGACTATCCGGTGATCCACGAGCACGACCGCGAGAAGCGCACGTTTCTGTTGTGGATGACCCGGTACTTCCGCGACCAGCTCGAACGCACGCTGAGCGTGCTGGGCATCAGCGTGCCGGAGTATATGTAGCGCGCCCGGATCAGTCGCCCGGCGCGGGTTGGACCACAGGCTGCCGAACCGCGGCCCGCTCGGTGCGCTCTTCCAGGATCATGTAGACGACGGGGATGAAGACGAGCGTGATCAACGTCGAGGTCGTCAGGCCGCCGATGACCACGCGCGCCAGCGGGGCCTGAAGTTCGCCGCCCTCGCCGAGGCCGAGTGACATCGGCAGCAGGCCGAGAACGGTGGTGATGGTTGTCATCAGGATCGGACGCAGGCGATTGCGGCCCGCCTGCATCACCGCCTCGCGCAGCGGCAGCCCGTATTCACGGCGCAGCAAGTTCGTGTAGTCGACCAGCACAATGGCGTTGTTCACCACGATGCCCACCAGCACAATCACGCCGAGGAATCCCTGAATGTTGAAGGTGGTCTCGGTGATCAGCAACAGCCCCGTGACGCCGATGGCGGCCAGCGGAATCGAGAGCAGAATGATGAACGGGTCGCGCAGCGACTCAAACTGCGAGGCCATCACCATGTAGACCAGCACGATCGCCAGGATCGCTGCGAAGGTCAGCTCGCGAAAAGCCTTCTGCTGCTCCTCCCATTCGCCGCCGAAGACGATCTCGTAACCATCCGGCCGGTCGATGTCGCGCAGCGACCCCTCGAGGTCGGCGACGATGCTGCCGAGATCGCGCCCGGCGATGGCGCCGGAAACCGCGATGATGCGCTCCTGGTCGGCGCGGGTGATGGAAACCGGCCCCTCCTGGCGGCGCATCTTCACAATGCTTTCGGCCGGGATCGTGCGCCCGATGGGGGTCGTGATGGGAATCTGGCCCACCTTCGCCAGCTCCATACGATCCTGTTCGCGGAGCCGGACCAGAATCTGGTACTCGTCGCCCTCCTCTCGATAGAACGACGCGCGGCGGCCGCCGATCGCCGTTTCCAGCGTGTCGGCCACGTCGGAGACGTTCAAGCCCATGCTCGAGGCTTTCGGCCGGTCCACGCTGATCTGCATCTCCGGCAGGCCCGGCTTCCGGCTAATCTCGGCGTCGGTGACGCCCGGCGTGGCGAGCATGCGTTCCCGCACCTGCTCCGCCAGCGCGGTCAGGATATCGAGATCGTGGCCCCGCACCTCGACTTCGAGGCGGTCGCCTTCACTGGATCCGAAGCGAGTGAGGCGCGAAAACAAACCGCCCCCGGCGCGCACCTGCACCGACATGCCGGGCTCGGCGCTCAGCTTCCGCCGCAGCTCCGCGGCGATCTCCTGCGAGGAGCGGTCGCGCTCGGACTGCGGTACGAGGCTGATGCCCAAGTCCCCGGTATTCTGGCCCCCGCCCCGAAACGGGCTCGACGAGCCGCTCTCCACCTGGATGTACTTTGCCTCGGGAACTTCCTCGCGCGCGATGGCCGCCAGACGTTGCATGACCGAGTCGGTCACCTCGACCCGCGTCCCCGGCTCCAGCTCGACACGGATGCGGATCTCGCCCTCGTCCACCTCGGGCTGCAACTCCACCCCGATCAGCGGCAGCAGGTAGACGGCGATCGCGAACAGGAAAACGGCCCCGAACACCACGCTCAGACGGTGATTCAGCGCCCAGCCCAGCAAGCGCTCGTAGCCGCGGGTCAGCCGGGCCAGACTACCGCCCGCGAATCGGTCCAGCACGCCAACAAGCCCTTTCTTTTGAACGCCGTTGCCGGGTCTGGGCAACAAGCGCGCGCACAATGTCGGAACGATGGTGAGGGCGGCCACCAGCGAGCAAAGCAGCGCGAAGGAGACCACCCACGCCAACTGCTGGAACTGCTGGCCGCTCATGCCCGAGATGAATAGCACGGGTACGAACACCGCCACCGTGGTCAGCGTGGAGGCGGTGATGGCCATGGCGACCTCTTTGGAGCCTTTGGAAGCAGCCTCCCGCCGGCTGCGCCCCTCCTCGCGGTGGCGGTAGATGTTCTCCAGCACGACGATGGAGTTGTCCACCAGCATGCCCACGCCCAGCGCCAGCCCGCCGAAGGAAATCGTGTTGAGCGTGAAGCCGTTGAAGTACATCAAGGCGAAGGTCGAGATCACCGCCAGCGGAATGGCCGTGCCGATGATGAGCGTGCTGGCGAAGCTCCGCAGGAAGAACATCAGCACTGCGACCGCAAGAAAGGCGCCGAGCATGGCGGCCTGCTCGAGGTTGCTGATCGAGGCCTTGATGAAGTCCGCCGTGTCTCGCGTAGCGGTGATATGGATGTTGGGGAAGTCCCGGTGAATCTGGTCGATCTCCTTCCAGACAGCTTCGGAAACCTTCACGGTGTTGGCGCCGGACTGCTTATAGACGTAGAGGCGGATGGACGGCTTGCCGTTGACGCTGACCAGATAGCGGATCTCTTCGTGGGAATCCTCGACAGTGGCGATGTCGCGCAGGTAGATGGGCACGCCGTTGCGGGTGGTGATGACGATGCCGCGGAGCTCATCGAGGTTGTCAAACTCCCCATGAGTGCGCAGCAGCACCTCGAAACGACCTTCGCGCACCGGGCCGACGGGGCGGTTGAGGTTCTCCCGTTGGATGATCTGGACCACCTGCGCCACGTCCATGTCAAGAGCGCGGAGTTTCTTTAGGTCGAGATCGACATGGATTTCGCGGCGGAGCCCGCCGCGCACGGTGAACTGGGCGACGCCCGGCACGCGCTCGAGCCGGTATTGGAGGCTCTTTTCGACGAAGTGGCGGAGCGCTTTCGGGTCCATGTCGTCGGCCGACACCGTAAGGAACATGATCGGGAACTGTGAGACGTCGAACTTGAAAATGACCGGAGGCTCCATGTCTTCAGGGAGGTTGCCGCGGCGGCGGTCGAGCCGGGAGCGAAGTTCATTGGCGGCTTCGTCGAGGTCTTCACCGTAGGCGAAACCGACGCGGACGAAGGCCTGCCCTTCCGTCGAGGTCGACGTGATCTCCTCGACGCCCGGAGCGGCGGCGAACGCCTCTTCCAATGGGCGCGTGACCAGCGTCTCCATCTCCTCAGGGGCCACACCCTCATAAATCGCCTGCACGCTGAGCGTGGGATAGACGACCTCCGGCATCAGATCCACCGGGATCCTCACAAAAGCGATGGCCCCGAGCAGGACCGCCACCAGCGAAATCATCAGGGTGGTTACGGGGCGGCGAATGGCAAAATCGGGAAGATTCATGGAAACCTCGCAGAGTTGGGATTACCGCGCTGGCTTGGCGGCGACGACGCCGTCTGCCGCCGATGCGGCTGGACCCGCCGGGCCCTGAGCCACACGGCGGCCGCGAGCTTGACTGCCACGGGGGCCCGGCTGCCCGGCGACGCGGATCCGGTCGCCTTCGGTGATCATCGTGGACCCCCGTCCGATGATGGGCACGCCGGGTTCAAGGTTGGCCAGCACTTCGACACTGTCCTCCTGCGTGAGGCCGGTCTCGATCGGCCGGAACTCCGGCCTGTCATCTCTCAGGAGATAGACGCCGGGCTGCGTTCCGCGATACACAAGCGCCTCGCGGGGGATCAGCACGGCCCGGCGCGTGGACGCCAGATCCAGCTCCACCCGGGCGAACATCTCCGCTTTCAGGAGGCTGCCGGGATTGGCGATCTCGATCTCGATGGTGGCGCTGCGCGTGGCCGCATCCAGCACCGGCCCGATGCGGGCCACCCGGCCGATGAATGCACGGTCCCCGAAGGCATCGACATGGACAACGGCGCGGTTGCCGACCCGAAGTTTGCCGACATCGCGCTCGGGAACGTTGGCGGCGGTGACCAGCGTCGCCAGATTCACCACCCGCACGATCGGCGTACTCGGTCCCAACAGGGCGCCCACATCGACGTAGCGGGCAGCGATCTGGCCGTTGATGGGCGCGTAGACGCGGGTTTGATCGAGGCGAATCTTCAGCTCGCGCAGCTCTGCCTCGGCCTGCTGCATCTGGGCCTCGGAGAGCCGAACCTGGGCGCGCACCACTTCGGTTTGGGTCTTCTGAGTTTCGTAGTCCTGAGGGGAAATCAGCCCGTCCTCACGGAGCTTCCCGGCGCGATCCGACTGGGCCTCGGCGTTGGCCAGCTCGGCCTTGCGCTGCGCCAGCGACGCCCGAGCCACCTGAATGGCGGCCTCGGCGCGGCGCACCTGCTGTTCGAGCTCATCGCGCTCCAGTTCGGCGATCAGGTCGCCCACTCTGACGAAATCGCCCACGTGCACGAGAATGCGCTGGAGGCGGCCGGTGGATTTGGGCGTCACATCGACCTGCTCTTTCGGCTTCAGGGCGCCGGTGAGCAGCAGCTTTTCCTGGACCGTGCCCGGCTCGGAGCGCACTATATCGACGGTCACAACACGTGCGCGCGGGCCGCCCGGTCCCCCTGGGCCGAGCCGCGCCCCCGGCCCCGCTGGCCCCGGCGCCTCGGCTTGCTGCCGGACGGCCGATTGCTTGTAATACCAGGCCGCGCCACCGACCACGGCGACTACCGCCACGAACGCCAGCCTGCGTAAGATGTTTTTTGATTGCAACGGACAATAACCTCCCCGCTATGATGGAAATGGCGCTTTGCCGCAGGGAATAGTTACGGCGCAGTCCACGCCGCCATTGGCCGGCGCGCCTTCACCCTTTCAACATAGCGGTTTTGCGCCTCTCGGTGTCCCAGGAGGGCGGCGAGACCTGGCGAGGTAGTCAACCTCCGGAGGGCAGACGCGATGCGCTGCGTACTCGGGCCCCGAACCGTGGCCTTGTTATGGGCATGCTGGGCGGCGTCCCTCGCCGCACAGCAACTGGCTCCGATCCGGCTGCCGGCGCCCCGGACCGACGGCGGCAAGCCGCTGATGCAGGCTCTGAAGAACCGGCATACCAGCCGTGAATTCAGCCCGAAGAAGTTGTCGGAACAACTGCTGTCGGACCTCTTGTGGGCGGCTTTCGGGGTGAACCGTCCGCAGTCGGGCCGGCGAACGGCCCCTTCGGCATGGAACCAGCAGGAAATTGACATTTACGTCTTTACATCTGACGGCGTCTGGATCTACGACGCCGCCGCACACCTCCTCAAACCGGTGCTGCCGGGGGACCACCGGTCTGAGACCGGGACGGGAGCCTTCGCCGGACAGGCGCCGGTGAGCCTGGTGTACGTGGCCGATTACGCGCGGACACCGAAATCCCGCGTCGAGCTCAAGCCACTGTACGCCGCCGTGCTGACCGGCGCGATCGGCCAGAATGTCTACCTGTTCTGCGCCTCGGAAGGTCTGGCGGCGGTGATCCACAACAGCACCGATGATGCGGCGCTGGGCGCCAGGCTGGGACTCCGGCCGGACCAACAAATCATTCTCGCCCAGGCGGTGGGGTATCCCCCGTAGGCCGTGGCCCCCCGGAGCCGAGGCGGATCCGGTTTATAATCGGGGCAGGGAGCAGTTCAGATGCTGGGTCGTCGGGCATCGATCGGCGCGGCTGCGGTGCTGTTGGCGGCTGGGGCGCCGGCAGCGCAGCAAAGCGGTCAACTTGTCGCTGAGCAAGGCGCGCCGATCCGGGTGCAAGTCAATGAAGTAATTGTCCCGGTGACGGTCACCGACGCCGAAGGGCGCTTCGTTTCCAACCTGGAAAAGTCCGACTTCCGGATCTTCGACCAGGGTGTGGAACAGAAAATCGAGTACTTCAGCCGAGAGCGGAACCAGCCGGTGGTGGTGGGTTTTCTGATCGAGCAAAGCAACGCGATGCGGCTGCACTGGAAGAAGTTCCAGGACACGGCCATCGAGCTGGTGCTGGCGCTGATGCCGGAAGACGACCGCTTCAGCGGCTACCTGATCTCTTATTCCAATCAGGCCGAACTGCTGGTGAACACGACGCGGGACCCGGCCGAGATCGTCGACAAGATCCGCAAGATGAAGCCCGGCGGCGGCGCGGCCTTGTTCGACGCCATCCACATGTCATGCATGCGGCGCGAGCTGGTCGAGGGCGAGCCGATCGAGCCGCGCCGTGTGCTGGTCATCATCGGCGACGGGCACGACAACGCCAGCAGCCGGACGCTGGAGGAGGTTATCGAGCTGGCCCAGCGTAACCTGGTGACGATATTCGCGGTGAGCACCGTGTCGTTTGAGTTCCACGGTGAAGAGGAAAGCAACCTCGTGCGGCTGGCAAGGGAGACGGGCGGCCGGGTTGTGTACCCGCTCGATGATGTCTACGACGACGTCTCCGGCTATCTGTCCAAGCCGTCGGACGCGGGCAACTATGCACTGACCGTCGGCACCGGAGGCTACGCCTCGCATCTGGCCCAGAACATGTTCCGCGCTATCGCCGCGATTTCGGGCGAGATCACGACCCAGTACATCATCCGATACACTCCGACGGTGACGGACGACCCGCGAGTGTTCCGTACGATTCGCGTCGAAGTGGCCTTGCCGAACGTCAAGATCCGGCACCGCCGGGGCTATTATCCCTACGCACCTTGAAGATCTGGGGGTGGATAGCCGATAGATCCCGTAGGATCGGAGTGACGGCTGCTTCGATAGGCGTGCAAAGATGGGCGCGGCCATCCTGACAACGCGGCTGGGCGAATACGCGGTCCTGGAGGTGGACCTGCCGGGGCGCCCCCTGGCCCCTGCCGGGGTCATCCTGTTCGATCCCTCCACAGGCGAGGCCGATTGCCGGCTCCGCCGGGACTGGGAGTATATCGCCGGGGCCGAAGACGCCGAGGTGCTCGAGCTGCTCGAGGATGACCTCCGCGCGAAGCTACGCGAGTTGGGTCCGGGCAACCTGCTCAGCTATCTGGAGGAGACGCTCTCAAACGCCCTCCGCATATCCGGACGCGAACAGGTGCTGCTCGGGCACTTCGAGCCGACACTGAACCGGCTCTATAACCGGCTGGTCCCCTCCACCGTGTTGCGGTTTCAGACGCATTTGCCCGTCTATTCCTGCCGGGCCGCGGCCGGACGCTTCGGCGACAACATGCGGGTGGAGGAGGAAGGCTGGGTGGAGGGCCCGCGGGGGCTGAAGCTGACGCCGGACATGTTTGTGGCGCAGGTTGTCGGGCGCTCGATGGAGCCCGTCATCCCCGACGGCAGCCGCTGCATCTTCCGCGCCAATGTAGTCGGCTCACGAAACGGAAAGCGCCTGCTGGTGGAGAACTTTGCCGAATCCGAGGAAGGCGGCGAACGCTACACGGTCAAGCGGTACCGCTCAGCGAAGATCCTCCGGCCGGATGGCGCCTGGGAACACACGCGGATCATCCTGGAGCCGCTGAACCCGGAGTTCGAGGCTTGGGAGATCGAAGAAGGGCATCAGTGCCGTGTGATCGGGGAATTCGTACAGGTACTCGACTGACTCCCCCGGGCATCAATGCCGCCGGGAGGTGTACAGACCTAAATAAGCGCCGCCCAATACGAGAAGCCCTTGGAAGGCGTAGAGCGCAGCGTTCGGCAACGTCGCCCGGAGCTGGGCGAGAAATTCGTCGAGGCGAAAATTGTCGGGCTTGGCGAGCCCGTGATAGGCGTCGAGGCCCGGCAGCAACAGAATGGCCCCAATGGCCCAGCGCCAGGGCCGCTCCGGCGCCAGACAGCCCATCACAACACCCAATGTAAACAGCGCGGCGCACGCGAGCAGGAAACGAACGCCATCGCTCTGGTTGGGGGCGACGAGCTCCGGCAGCGAGACGGCCGCCGGCCCCCCGACCAGGGCCACCACCCACCAGACACTCCCGGCGCTACGGAATTCGGTTTGACGCCCGGGCCTCGTTCGTCTCTCCATTCGGTCTGCCGCTCATAGTACAGATTACGTCAACTACGACAAAATCAGTGCTGAAAAAGGCACGTCAGGAGGTACTAGGAGCTCCAGGACTCTCCCTTACGAGGCCAACTGCCGGAGGACAAACTTCAGAATCCCGCCGTGGCGGTAGTAATCGGCTTCCGCCGGCGTGTCAATGCGGACTTTGACCCGGAACCGCTTCTCGGCCCCCGACGGGTCGACGGCACAGGCTTCCGCCAGCTTGTCACCCCCGATGGCCGCCTGAAGTCCCTGAAAAGAATAGACTTCCTTGCCGGTGAGGCCCAATGTTTCACGGTTCGCGCCGGGCAGGAACTCCAGCGGCAACACGCCCATGCCCACGAGGTTGGAGCGATGGATCCGCTCGAAGCTTTCCGCCAGGACGGCTCTAACGCCGAGCAAGGCGACGCCCTTGGCGGCCCAGTCGCGCGAGGATCCCGTCCCGTACTCTTTGCCGGCAATGATGATCAGGCCGACGCCTTCGTCCTTGTAGCGCATCGCGGCATCGTAGATGGTCATCTGCTCGTCCGAGGGCTGATGGCGCGTCCAGCCGCCCTCAGTGCCCGGGGCCAGCAGGTTGCGGATGCGAACGTTGGCTAGTGTGCCGCGCATCATGACCTCATGGTTGCCGCGGCGGGCGCCGAAGGAGTTGAAATCCGGAGGCTGGACGCCGCAGCCAATGAGGTATTTGCCCGCGGGGCCGTCGGCCGGGATCGAGCCGGCTGGAGAAATATGGTCGGTGGTGACCGTATCGCCCAGCACCGCCAGGGCACGCAAGCCGGTCAGATCGGGCACGGTGTCCGCAGCGCCGGACATGTCCTCGAAGTACGGAGGATGCTTGACGTAGGTGGAGGTCGGGTCCCAGGCGTAAATGTCGCCCTCCGGCGCCTGAATGGAATTCCACTGGTCGTCGCCGCGGAAGATCTCGGCATAGGTGGAGCCGAACATCTCGGCGCGGACGGATTTCTGTGTCACTTCGCGCACCTCGGCCGGAGAGGGCCAGATATCGACGAGGTAAACGTCTTTGCCTTTGGCGTCCTGGCCGAGGGGCTCCTTGGTGAGATCGATGTCGACGCGGCCGGCCAGCGCATAGGCGACGACCAGAGGCGGCGACGCCAGGTAGTTCGAGCGCACCAGGGGGCTGACGCGCCCCTCGAAATTGCGGTTCCCACTGAGCACCGAGGCGACATTGAGCTTGCCGGCCGACACGGCGTTGGCTACCGGCTCCGGCAGCGGCCCGCTGTTGCCGATACAGGTGGTGCAGCCATAGCCGACCACGTGGAATCTCAGCTGTTCGAGCGCCGGCAGCAGGCCGGAGTCTCTGAGGTATTCCGTGACGACCTTGGATCCCGGCGCCAGGCTGGTCTTGACCCACGGTTTGACCTTCATACCCCGCTCGGCGGCTTTCTTGGCGACCAACCCGGCGGCCACCATCACCGAAGGATTCGAAGTGTTCGTGCAACTGGTGATAGCGGCAATAACAACTGCGCCTTCCCGGAGCCGGCACGTCTCGCCGTCGATGTCGATTTCGACTTCCTTGGGCGGAGCGCCCAGCGAGGACAGGAAGCTGGACTTGACGTCCGGCAGGTTGATGCGGTCCTGGGGGCGTTTCGGCCCGGCCAGCGAGGGCTCAACGGTCGAGAGGTCGAGCTCGATGGTGTCGGAGAACACGGGCTCCGGCGCCGCGGCCGTGCGAAACAGGCCCTGCTCCTTGGCGTAGGCCTCCACCAGCGTAATCAGCTCGGGCGGACGATAGGTGAGTCGCAGATAATCCAGCGTGAGCTCATCGATCGGGAAGAAGCCGCAGGTGGCCCCGTACTCGGGCGCCATGTTGGCGATGGTGGCGCGGTCGGCGAGGCTGAGCGAAGCCAGGCCCGGCCCGTAATACTCGACGAACTTGCCGACCACGCCTTTCTTGCGGAGCATTTCGGTGACCCGCAGAACGAGGTCGGTGGCCGTGGCGCCCGGCCGCAGCTCACCGTAAAGCTTGAAGCCGACCACCGGAGGCAGCAGCATGCTGATCGGCTGGCCGAGCATGCAGGCCTCGGCCTCGATGCCGCCGACGCCCCAGCCCAACACGCCGAGGCCATTGATCATGGTGGTGTGCGAATCCGTGCCGACCAGTGTGTCGGGGTACGCCTGAGGCTCTCCCTCGCCGTTGCAGGAGAACACGACGCTGGCCAAATACTCGAGATTGACCTGATGGACGATGCCGGTGTCGGGGGGCACGACGCGGAAGTTTCGGAACGCCGACTGCCCCCAGCGCAGGAAGGCATAACGCTCGCGGTTGCGCTCGAACTCGATCCGCGCGTTGAACACGAGCGCGTCGGGGGCGCCGAACTTGTCTACCTGGACCGAGTGATCGATGACCAGATCGACGGGCAGCAAGGGGTTGGCCCTTCTTGGGTCGGCGCCCATGGCCCGCAGCGCGTCGCGCATGGCCGCGAGGTCGACGACGGCGGGCACGCCGGTGAAGTCCTGGAGCAGTACGCGCGCGGGCATGAAGCTGATCTCCTTGGCGCCGGCCACACCCTCGAATTTGGCCACGGCTTCGATGTCGGAGGCGCGGACGTTGCGCCCGTCCTCGTGCCGGAGCAGGTTTTCAAGCAGGATCTTGATCGAGTAGGGCAGCCTGGAAACGCTGGCAACGCCGGCCTTTTCCAGAGCGTCGAGGCGGAAGATTCGGTATTCGCGGCCGCCGGCGCGCAGCACGCCCGCCGCTCCGAAGCTATTGCGGTTGGACATGATACACCCTGAGATAACACTCCATTGTGCCATGCGGCCGCCGCCCGCTTCAGCGGATTCGCGGACCGCCGCCGGGCGGATCGAATTGAAAGCTTTCCTGCCGCACCCTCAGCGCGGCGTCAAGCAAAACCGAGGCCAGGAACCGCTCCCGGCCCGGGAAGCCAAAGCGCACGTCCATCGCCTGGACCAGAAAGCCGCCCTCCGGTTCCTCGGCCGGCAACACGCGCCATAACGGGTAGCGGGCGAAGCGCAGGAAGCGCTCGAAGGTATCGGTCCGCCGGGCGGCCTCAATGGCGGGTGACGGCTCGGGCTTATAGAATGTCCGGCCGGCCGCGGGGTCGAAGCCCCGGGCGGTTAGATCGACTTCAAAAATCCGGTAGGCCTCGCCGGTTTCGACAACGCCGGTCCAGCGCAGCGGATTCGCAAAGCGCGGCAACGCGAGCACACGCAGCGGTTCGGCGCCGTCATACATCCTGGACTCCAGCACCGCCGCCGCCCGTTCGTGGAGGAGGAAGCGGCCCATCTGCCACACCGCCAGAAACCCCAGCGCACAGGCGGCAACCCCCCGCCCGGAGGACTGCCGCGCGCCGATCTCCGAACTCACCAGGCGCGCAAGCGCCAGCCAGCCCGCCGCCAGCGCCAGGGCGCCGAGCACCCACAGATCCACCACGGGCGCAATGTCCAGGTGAAAGAATTCATCGTCCAACGGCGCCAGCAACCGCACGCCGTAAATGTTTGTCCAGTCGAGCAGCAGGTGGATGAGGACGCCGGCAAGCGCCACCACATAGGCCCTGGCCCACTTCGTCCTGCGCCGGGCGATCCGGAGGGCGACCAGGGGCAAAAGCGCGACCGCAGGCGCCACCGGCAGCGCGTGCGTCCAGCCACGGTGGATCTCCAGGATCGCCAGCGGCCCGCCGAACCCACTAAGGAAGTCAATATCCGGCGCGTTGACGGCCAGCAACAACAGCGGCGTGCCGTGCGGGCACCACCGATTGACACCCGCGCGGCTGGTCATATATCCGGCCAGCGTGTGGGTCAGCGGCTCCATCCTGTGTAGGTGACAGGCTACGAAACCCCGAGACTCCGGCGCAACCAGGCCGTATAATGGCTCCCATGGAACCGGTTCCGTCTCGGGAACGGATCCCGGAAATCGACGTCCTCCGTGGCGTGGCGCTGGCCGGCATCATCATCTCGAACATGCGCGCCTACCACGTGCCGGCCGAGTTATATCCCCAGCCCATTCTTCTCTGGACGGAGCCACGGGACCGCTTTACGCAAGCCGTCATTGACTGCTTCGTCACGGGCAAGTTCATTACCCTGTTCGCCATGCTGTTCGGGCTCGGCTTTGCCGTGCAACTGGAGCGGGCGAAGACGCGGGGAGAAGGGTTCTCCCGAGTGTACGTTCGCCGGTTGGTGACACTGGCCCTGCTGGGCGCGGTTCACACCTTTCTGATCTGGTGGGGGGACATCCTGCTGAGCTACGCCCTGGTGGGTTTTCTGCTGTTGCTGTTCGGAGAGCGCATGGCCGGCAGGGCGATCTTCTGGGTCATGATTCTGTATTGGACGCCGCTGGTCCTCTTTCTTGGCTTTGCCGCTCTCTCGCAGGCCGGCATTGTCCAGGCGCCGGGCATCCCGACGCCGGCCGGCGAGGTGCTGCGAGCCACCACCCGCATTTACACCGAGGGTAGCTATCGGGAGATGATCCGGGAACGGTTCCGGGAGTGGCTGGTGTTCAACTCGGCAGCGCCTTATTTCCTGCCGCGAATCTTCGGCATCTTCCTGTTCGGTCTCTATGTCTGGCGCCGCCGCCTCTTTCAAGAGCTGCCCGCCCACCGGCCGGCGCTGCGACGGGCGTGGAAGTGGCTGCTGGCCGTCGGGGGCGTGGGCAACGTGGTGTACGTGCTCATTCAGTACGTCAGCCAGCCGAACCCGATGGAGCCGTCGCCGGAGACGTTGACTATGTGGGTTTTCGCCTCGGCCGGCATGCCAGCTCTGAGCCTCTTCTATGCCATCGCCGTGATCCTGCTGTACGGGCGTCCCGGCGGACGCCGCCTGCTCGCGCCGTTTGCCGCCGTGGGCCGGATGGCGCTGACCAACTACGTGCTGCAATCGCTGATCTGCACGACGATCTTCTATGGCTATGGCCTCGGGCTCTACGGCCGGATGACCGCTCCGGCCGGGCTGGCGCTAGCCATTCTCATCTACGCGTTGCAGGTCGTACTCAGCTACGCCTGGCTTCGGGCATTCCGATACGGGCCGCTGGAGTGGTTCTGGAGGAGCCTGACCTACGCCAAGTGGCAACCGTTGCGAGCGCGGGGTTAGCGGCGGTCACCGGCGGCAATTGTAGCCGCTCGGTAGGGTTCGGTCAGCGGCGGCGGGGAGGCGCGGCCTATCGTTTCACGAGATCGCACCACCGGGGCACCGTCATGGCCGCCAGCTCCTTCAGGCGCCCGGCGTTCGCCTTGGGATCGATGGGGCCGGTGAGCCCACTCACGTCAGCCCTGTTGGCATCCTGGACGAGCCAATCCCGGATCATTGGGGCAGTGACCTCGATGTGAAATTGAAAGCCATAGAAGAGACTCCCAAAGCGGAACGCCTGGTGGCGGCAGGCGTCCGAGCGCGCCAGCCAGATCGCGCCGCGGGGCAGGTCGAAGGTTTCGCCATGCCAGTGGAAGACGGTCTCTTCCGGCGACCAGCCCGCCAGCAGGGGGTCCCTTCCCGCAGCATCCGTGAGGTATACGGGCATCCAGCCGATTTCCTTGACCGCGTTCCGGTAGACGCGGGCGCCGAGCGCTTTCGCCAGCAACTGAGCGCCGAGACAAATCCCCAGGATCGGGATTTCCGCGGCCAGGGCGTCTTCGATGAGCCGGAGCGCCCGGCGGATCTGCGGCAGGTCGTCGTTGGCCGACATCGGGCCGCCCAGGATGATGAGTCCCAGGACGGAGCGCAGCTCGGCGGGGCCGCCTGCATCGCGGTACACGTCGAGGTACCGATATGCCAGCCCGGCGTCTCTCAATAGCGAGGCGAAGAGCCCCAGGCGCTCAAAGGGAACGTTGCGGAGGGCAAGGATTCGAGGCGTCATGACAGGGTGGCGACGCAGGCTTTCAGCCATCACCGCGAGCGTGGCGAGGGGCCGTTACGGACAAACTTCTCGCGGAACGCGGCCGGCATCAGCAGCGTCAGCGCGTCAGGGACGATTTCGACGCGGGCCGGCAGGCGGCCTGCCAGTTCGCCGTCCACCTGCACGAAGACCTCCTCGCCGGACGGCACGCGGAAGTCCAGTTCGCGCGCCTTGCGGATGGAGACGCCGTCCATGCCGTCGAGTAAGTTCGCCAAAACCCCGGTGAAGTACTTCAGGTAGAGGAACGAGTCCTCCCCTTCGAAGGCGACCACTTCGAAATAGTCGTCAAGCAGGCAGGCGTTGCGGGCGATGGCGAGATCGCCGCCGTAGTTGCGGACACGGGCCGCCAGCGTATAGCTGCTCCGGAGGGTCATTCCGGCAAAGGTGACCTCAAACTGAGGAAGTTGCCGGCCTAATTGACTGAAGCCGCCGATCCAGTAGGCCAATTTGCCGAGCTTCTTCTTCAGTTCCGGATCGACACTCACCACGACGCGGGCATCGAGGCCGACCCCGGCCATCAACAGGAAGTATCGCGGGGCGGTCCCCGCGGGCCTCAGCAGGCCGACGGAAATGCGCTCGGCGACACAGCCGCCAATGGCGGCGGCCGCCTTTTCGGGGTCGCGCGGGAGCCCGAGTTCGGCGGCGAGAACATTGGCTGTGCCGAGCGGCACAATTCCGAACGGCACCGCCGAGCCGACGACGCCGTTGAGAGCTTCGTTGACCGTGCCGTCGCCGCCGGCGACGAGCACGAGGTCGGCGCCTCCGGCCACGGCCTGGCGCGCCAGTTGCGTGGCCTCTCCCGGGACCGACGTGGGCGCCGGAACAACTCGGCCGCCTTCGCGTTCGAGTACCTGCCGGACGACAGCGATGGCCGCCCCGTTGCGCCGCTGGAGGCGGCCGGCGGCGGGGTTATAAATGAGGTGGATGTTACGATAATTAGTCGGCAAGCCTTTCGAGCGATCCTCTATCAGTCAGTATAGGCCCAGCGATGACGGAAGACATCTCACGCCGGATCGCGGAGCTCCGGCAGCAGCTACAACGTCACGAGTATTTGTATTACGTGCTCGACCAGCCGGAGATCTCCGACGCCGACTACGACCGGATGATGCGCGAGCTGGAACGGCTCGAGCGGGAGCATCCGGAGTTCCGGACGCCGGATTCACCGACGCAGCGCGTGGGAGGCAAGCCGCGCGAAGGCTTCGTCAAGGTGCGGCATTCCTCGCCGATGCTGAGCCTCGACAATGCCATAAACGAGGGGGAGCTGCGCGATTTTGACCGCCGCGTGCGGGAGCTGCTGGGCGGGGCCGACTACTGCTACGTAACCGAGCTGAAGCTGGACGGGCTGTCGATGGCGGCGCGGTATGAAGGCGGGGTGCTTCAGCGGGCGATCACCCGCGGCGACGGGACCGAGGGCGAGGACGTGACCGAAAATGCACGGACGATCCGTTCGCTGCCTTTGCGGCTTAAGGCCGGCCCGGAGGAGATCGAGGTACGGGGCGAGGTGATCATGACGCGGAAAGCCTTCGAGCGGCTAAACGCCGAGCGGGCGGCACAGGGGCTGCCGCTGTACGCCAACCCGAGGAATTCGGCGGCCGGGTCGCTGCGGATTCTGGACCCGTCGGTGACGGCGGCCCGCCAGCTTGAGTTCCACGCCTACTTCCTGCTGCGGGACGGCAGACCGCTGCTGCCCAGTCACTGGGAGGCCCTGGAGCGCCTGGTCGAAATGGGCTTCAAGGTGAACCCGCACCGAAAGCTGTGCCGGAATCTGGACGAGGTCCTGGAGTTCGCACGCCGGTGGGAGCCCAGGCGCGACGAACTGCCATACGAGATCGACGGGGTGGTGGTGAAGGTGGATTCGGTGCCCCAGCAGGAGCGGCTCGGCTACACCGCCAAGGCCCCGCGGTGGGCCATTGCGTACAAGTACACGCCCCGCTCGGCGGAAACGATCGTGGAGAACATCGAGGTGCAGGTGGGCCGCACGGGCACGCTGACGCCGGTGGCCCATCTCAAGCCGGTGGTGGTCGGCGGCGTGACCGTGTCGCGGGCCACGTTGCACAACGAGGACGAGATCGAACGTCTCGGCGTCCAGATCGGCGACAAGGTCGAGATCGAGCGCAGCGGCGACGTAATTCCGAAGGTGCTTCGCGTCGTGGACAAGGGCGCGGGCCGGCGGCCGTTTCGCATGCCGTCGCAGTGCCCGGTCTGCGGCGGCGAAATCGTGCGCGAAGAAGGCGAAGTGGCCAGCCGCTGCATCAACACCAACTGCCCGGCGCGACTGAAGGAGTCGATCCGCCATTTCGCCTCGCGCGGGGTGATGGACATTGACGGCATGGGGGAAGCCCTGGTGGACCAGCTCGTGGACCGCGGTCTGGCCCGCAGCATCGCCGATTTGTACCGGCTGCGGCTCGAGCAACTGGTCGAACTGGAGCGGATGGGCAAGAAATCGGCGCAGAAAGTGCTGGACAACATCAACGCGTCTCGCTCGCGGCCGCTGCCGCGCGTGCTGAACGGCTTGGGCATTCCGTTTGTGGGCGAGCGGACGGCCACCATTCTGGCGGAGACCTTCGGCGACCTGGACCGCATTGCCCGGGCGAGCATCGAGGAGCTGCAAACGGCTGAAGAAGTCGGCCCGAAGGTGGCCCACAGCATCTACACTTACTTCCGCGAGCCCCGCAACAAGGAGCTGGTGGAGCGGCTGCGGGCGGAAGGGCTCCAATTCCGGCATGAGCTTCCGCGGCGCAAAGGCGGGCCGCTGGAAGGGCTGACGTTCGTGCTGACGGGCGCCCTGCCGACGCTGACGCGTCAGCAGGCGACCGAACTGATCGAAGCTGCGGGCGGGAAAGTCACCGGGTCGGTGAGCAGGAAGACCGACTACGTGGTCGCCGGGGAGGAAGCGGGCTCAAAGCTGGCCAAGGCCCGCGAGCTTGGTATCCGAATCATCGGCGAGGCCGAACTGAAGGAACTCGCCGGTGGATAAGCTGTCGGCGTTGTTGCGCTCCTGGGGGCCGCTGGGAGTACTGGGTGTGGCGGCGCTGGACTCGGCGGGGATCCCGCTGCCCGCCGGTGTGGACGCCCTGCTAATCGCCGTGGCGATTCTGAGTCCCCCGGAGGCTTACCTTAGCGCCCTGCTGGCGATCGCGGGCTCGATGGCAGGGAACCTGCTGCTGTTCTCGGTGGCGCGCAAGGGCGGGGAGGCGTTTCTCCAGCGGCACACGGCGTCAGCGCGGGGGCGGAAGCTGCGCTTGTGGTTTCAGCAGTACGGCCTGATCACCGTCTTCATCCCCGCCTTTGTGCCCATTGTGCCGCTGCCCCTAAAGATCTTCGTGCTGTCGGCGGGCGCGCTGGGAGTCAGCCGGAAGGCGTTTTTGTTGACGATCCTGGCGGCCCGGGCGCCGCGATACCTGGCGTTGACCTACCTCGGATTGCAGCTCGGGGAGAACTCCATCGGGTGGCTTCAGGACCATGTTGCACATCTGGGGGCGGTGGCCGCGGGGCTGTTCGTGTTTCTGTACCTGCTGGTGAAGCGTGCGGCGGCCCGGCGGAAGGCCGTGGCGGGGCACTTGCGCTAGAATGGCCGCTGTGAGACGAGTCAGCCGCCGTTGGTTTCTCAAAGGGCTCGGCGCCGCTGCCGGCCTGGCTGCCTGCGCACGTCGAAAAGCGACCGGGATCCGCGTTGAGGAGATCGGCTTCAGTTACGAAGACTATCTGTACCGCACGCCGATCAAGTTTGGCGGAGCCGTGCTCGACCGCGTGACGCTGCTGAACGTGAATTGCGTGGTCAGTTCGGCCGGCGGCCAAAGCGCCAAGGGCTTCGGGTCGATGCCGCTCGGCAACATCTGGGCCTTCCCGTCCAAGGACATGCCGTATGAGAAGACCCTGAACGCGATGAAGGCGCTGGCCGAGCGGATCAACGGCATTACCGCTGCGTACAAGGAAACGGCGCACCCGGTCGATATCAACGTGGCTCTTGAGCCGCGATACCTGAAAGCGGCCGAGCAGGTCTCGGCCGAGCTCGGGCTGACGGCGTCGATTCCGAAGCTGGCCACGCTGGTGACGGCCAGCCCGTTCGACGCCGCGCTCCATGATGCCTACGGCAAGCTGCACGGCCTCAGTTGCTACCACACCTACGGCCCGGACTTCATGCCGAATGACCTGTCGGTGTATCTGGGGCCTGAGTTCCGGAACGAGTATCTGGAGGACTACGTCCTGCCGGAGCCGAAAGAGAAGATGCCGTTGTACCACCTGGTGGGGGCCCTGGATCCGATCACCGAGGCCGATATCAAGGAGCGAATCAACGACGGGCTGCCGGAGACGCTGCCCGAGTGGATCCGCTACAGCGGGCTGACCCACTTAAAAATCAAGCTCAACGGCGACGATCTGGCCTGGGACGTCGACCGGGTGGTGACCGTGGACCGGGTGACCGCCCGGACGCAGGCCGAGCGGGGCGTGAGCGAGTGGTTTTACTCGACCGACTTCAACGAGCGGTGCCCGAATGTCGATTACCTGATCGAGTTCCTCAACCGGGTGAAGGAGAAGACGCCTGCCGGATTCGAGCGCATTCAGTACGTCGAGCAGCCGACCAAGCGCGACCTGCGCGCCGACCGCGAGAACGTCATGCACGAGGCGGCGAAACTGAAACCGGTGGTGATTGACGAGTCGCTGACCGACCTCGAAATGCTCCTCATCGCCCGGGAGATGGGTTACACGGGCGTGGCGCTGAAAGCGTGCAAGGGGCAGACGCAGGCGTTGCTGATGGGGGCCGCGGCGCAGAAGTACAAGATGTTCCTGTGCGTTCAGGATCTGACCTGTCCCGGGGCATCATTGATTCATTCGGCCGGACTGGCGGCGCACGTGCCGGGCGTGGCGGCCATCGAGGCCAACTCCCGGCAATATGTGCCGGCGGCCAACAAGGGCTGGGAGGAGAAGTTTCCCGGCATCTTCGACGTCCGCGACGGCTTCGTGCATACCGGCCAACTGACCGGGCCGGGCCTGGGCGCGGTCTGAGGGCGGGGGGAATCGCCGCTCAACCGACGATGCGGCCGTCCAGCATGTGGACGATGCGGTCGGCAAAGGCGGCGGCATCCGGATTGTGGGTGATCATGAGGATGGTCTGGCCGAGCTCGTGATTCAGCTCGCGGAGGATCTTCAGGACGTTCTCGGAGCTCTTGGTGTCGAGGTTTCCGGTCGGCTCGTCGGCCAGCAGGATGGAGGGGTGATTGACGATGGCGCGGGCGATGGCGACGCGCTGCTGTTCTCCGCCGGACATGGCGCTCGGCCTGTGGTTCAGGCGGTGCTCGATGCCGAGCAGTTGAAGCACGCGCCGGAAGCCGTCATCGAGGCCGGGGGGCTTACCGGCGATATGGCGGGCGATGGCGATGTTGTCGCGGGCCGACAGCGTCGGCAGCAGGTTGTAGCGCTGGAAGACGAAGCCGACCTCGGTCTTGCGCAGGTGGGTGCGCTCGACCTCGGACATCTTGGTGAGGTCCTTGCCCTGGACGATGACGCTGCCGGAGGTGGCGGTGGTGAGGCCGCCGAGGATGTGGAACAGGGTCGACTTGCCGGAGCCGGATGGCCCGACGATGGCGAGGAACTCACCGCGCTCGACATCGAGGTTGACGCCCCGCAGGGCGGGCACGTCCACCTCCCCGACCCGGTAGATCTTGTGGAGGTCCCGGATGGAGATGATGTGGTCGCTACTCATATGACAGGGCCTCGATGGCGTCCTGATTGGCCGCTTTCCAGCCGGGATACGCGGCCCCGAGCATCGCGCCGGCCAGCGCAATCAGCCCCGCGATCGGCCACCAGTCCGGCACGATTTGCTGGGTCAGGGAAGCCGGGACGAAAGTGATGACGGCCCACCGCGTCCCAAATGACAGCATGATTCCGAGAACCGAGCCGATGACCGCCAGCAGCGCGGTCTCCCTCAGCAGCACCGCCAGGATGAAGCCCCGGCTTGCCCCAAGCGACTTCAGGATGCCGATTTCACGGGTGCGTTCCAGCACGGCGGTGTAAAGGGACAGAAAGACGACCAGGAAACCGACGATGACCGACAGGCCGATGATGACGCCGATGAAGGCTCTCAGCCCGGGGATGTTGTGGACGGAGAACATCGAAGTGAACTCCTCGATCGAGTAGATCTGGTAGTCCTTGAGTTGGGCCTTGAGAGACTCGATGACCTTGGGGGTGTTGGCGGGGTCGTCGAGTTTGACATAGGCTTGGGTGAGCTTGCCGGTATTGCCGGTGAGGTCCTGGAGCTGCCTGAGGGGGACGACGAGGCGGGCGAGCTTGCCCGGCTCGACGACGCCCACCACATGCCACTGGCGATTCATGAGCTCGAGGGTGTCGCCGGCGTGGAGATTGTTCTGGCGGGCGTATCGCTGGTCGACGATGATCTGGTCGGGGCCGGTAAACGGGCCGCCTTCAAGGTAGGTAAAGCCGCCGCTCAACCGGTCGAACTCCTCCAGCTCCAGGCCCATCACGGTATTGATGCCGCCGATGGGATGGGTGACCGAGCCGGTGGCGGCGACGACGTGCTCCTGCCGGCGCAGGAAATCGACGATTTTCTCCGACATCGGTGCGCTGGAGAAGCCGATGGCGGCGCTTCCGGGAGGCCGCACCCAGATATCGGCGCCGGCGCCGCGGGCACGCCGCTGGGAGTCTTCCAGCATGCCGCGGCTCAAGCCGACGACGGTGAGCATCATGGTGACTTCGACGCCGATGGCGAGCACGCTGAGGAGGGTGCGCACAGGGCGGTGCTTAAGATTTTCAACGACCAGTTTGTTAAGCAAACGGCTAACTCCCGCCTGACAGCTGCCAATAAGAAGGGCTTCGAAGCCCATTCTATCGCATCAGCGAGAACGGCCCGCCGGAGGCCGGAAGCGGATTCACAACCACAGGCTGCGGCGTTTCGAGCGGAGGAGCCAGATGAAGAATGGCCCGCCGGACAGCGCGGTGATGACGCCGACCGGGATTTCGGCGGGAGCGAGGGCCGTACGGGCGGCCGTGTCGCAGACGGCCAGGAAGACGGCGCCGATGAGGAAGGAGCACGGGATCAGCAACCGGTGGTCGGCGCCGAGGCGGAGGCGGACGGCGTGAGGCACGATGAGCCCGAGGAAGCCGATCGGGCCGGTGACGGCGGTCACGGTCCCGGTCAACAGCGAGCCGACCAGGAAGCCGGCCAGGATCAGGCGGGAGGCCGAGACGCCGCGCGCCGTGGCCCACTCTTCGCCGGCCGCCAGCAGGTTCCAGTCCCGCGCCCGCGCGAAGGCGTAAGCGCCGGCCGCGAGCACGATAGCGGCGAGCCAGGCGATGGTTGAGTATTCGACCGGCTCGATACTGCCCATCAGCCAGCGAAGGGCGGCGAAGGACTGGCTGAACTCGGCGATGTTGTGGAGGAAGAGGATAGCGGCGGCGCAGATGCTGTTGGTGGTCACCCCAGCCAGCAGGAGGGTGAACGACGACATACGCCGGCCCTGGGAGGCGATGGCGACGACGACCAGCAGGGCGGCCGCGGCCCCGGCGAAGGAGGCCGGCCAGACGGCGGGCAGGCTGCCCAGACCACCCCAGCCGAGGCAGATGGCCAGGACGGCGCCGAGGGAGGCCCCGCCCGCCACACCCAGCACATAGGGGTCGGCGAGGGCGTCCCGCACCAACGCTTGGAACAGTACTCCGGTAACGGCCAGG
>FWPU01001121.1_pt1 | contig 83137 bp, 66 predicted proteins | sample 2228361 | NCBI WGS metagenome assembly FWPU01 (sample SAMEA103939777, study PRJEB20133) | metagenome | reverse complement strand
CGAAGTGATCGTGCGGCGGCAGAAGAAGCGGGGAATGGTATGGAGCCGCGCCGGGGCTGACGTGGTAGTGGCGCTACGCTCGCTTTGGCTGGCCGGGATGGGCCTATGGGAGCGGTTCTGGCGAGGTCAGCCGCTGTTGGTTCGGCAGAACGCTTGGATGCCCATCTAAAAACATGCATCCCTGGGGGTGCAAGACGACACCCCGGCGGGAAAAGTGTGCTATACTGGTAGTCACGGTGGCCTCCTTCTGCTGACGGTTTTCGATGAAACCAGTATAGCAGAGGAGGTCACCGTTTTCCACTGCCCATCCTGAATTAAAGGTACACTACCCCCCGGCCAAGGCAACTTGCCACCCACGGCATTTTGTGGTACTCTGAGGGAGGATTTTCCACAGGAAAAAAGGAGGTCAGACGATGGAACTCAAGGTCGTCCAGATTGAAAAGCCGGCTGAGGTCAACTTGATCCTGGGGCAAAGCCACTTTATCAAGACGGTCGAGGATATCCACGAGGCGGTGGTCGGGGCGGTTCCGGGTATCCGCTTCGGCCTGGCCTTTTGCGAGTCTTCCGGCGAGGCGCTGGCGCGCTGGACGGGCAACGACGAGGCCATGGTCGAACTGGCCAGAAAGAACGCCCTGGCCCTGGCCGCCGGCCACGTCTTTATCCTCTTCCTGGCCCCCGGTTTTTACCCGATCAACGTGCTCAATGCGGTCAAGATGGTCCCCGAGGTCTGCCGCATCTTTTGCGCCACCGCCAATCCGGTCCAGGTCATCCTGGCCGAGACGGAGCAGGGGCGCGGCGTCCTGGGCGTCGTGGACGGGGTGCACACGCGGGGCGTGGAGGACGAGGCCGGCATCCGCTGGCGCAAAGAGTTTCTGCGCAAGATCGGCTACAAACTCTAGCCGACGGGCGGGCGAAATGCTCATTGACTCGTACCACTTTGGCCGAATCGTCGTTGAGGGGCAACCCTACAGCGCAGACCTGATCCTCCTCCCGGAGCGGGTCGAGGCCAACTGGTGGCGGCGCAGCGGCCACGAACTGCACCCCGACGACCTGACGACGGTCCTGGAGGCCCGCCCCAAAACGCTGGTCGTGGGCACCGGGATGTGGGGGCGCATGCGCATCCTGCCCGAAACGGAGCACCTCCTCCGGGAAAAGGGCATCCACCTGATCGCCCTGGAGACCGGCAAGGCCGTCGAGACCTACAACCGGCTCCGGCAGGAGGACCTCGCCGTCGCCGGGGCCTTTCATCTGACCTGTTGAGGAGGTTGAGGGTTGAGGGTTGAGGGTTGAGGGTTGAGGGTTGAGGGTTGAGGGTTGAAGGTTGAAGGTTGAAGGTTGAAGGTTGAAGGTTGAAGGTTGAAAGTTGAAGGTTGAAGGGTGAAAGGTCGCTGGGCAGTTCACCTGGCCGTCATCATGGGGTACCTCCTGCTGGCCGTCCTGAGCACCTGGCCGCTGGGGCAGCATTTTACCACGGCCCTGCCGGGGGAGGGCAGCGACTCCTGGCAGTACCTGTGGAACTTTTGGTGGTTCGACCAGGCCCTTTTTCACGGTCAGCGGCTCTACTTTACGCCGGCCCAGTACTATCCTGGCACCTTGCTTTACTTTCACACCCTCAGCCCGCTGCACAGCGTGATGGGGCTACCGGCCCGTCTGCTCCTGGGCCGGCTCGTGCCCGGCCGCTATATCGCCGCCTACAACAGCGTCGTCCTCCTGAGCGTCCTCCTCTCCGGGTACGGCCTCTACCTGCTGGTGCGGGATAGTCTGGAAGAAGAGGGGCCGGCCGGCCCGGCGACCCATCTGGCCGCCTTTCTGGCCGGGGCGATCTTGGCCCTGTCCCCCTACCGCAGTGCGCATATGCTGGGGCACCTCAGCCTGCTGGCCACGTGGACCTTTCCCCTGATGGCCCTCTTTTGTCGGCGGGCGCTGCGCCGGCCGGACTGGCGGCCGGCCCTGGGAATTGCCCTGACCTGGGCGGCGGCGGTGCTGATTGACTGGTACTACCCCCTCTACCTGGGGATGCTGGCCGGCTTTTTCTGCCTCTGGACGGCGGGGGAGGTGTTGTTGCGGCAGCGGGAATGGCGGGAGTCGCTGCGGGGGATGCACTGCATCGCCGGCGGGTTCTTGCTGGCAGCCCTGCTCCTCAGCCCGCTGCTCCTGCCGGTCCTGCGGGCCGCCCCCGAGGCGACCTACCTGGCCGAGTCGCCCGAGTTCAGCGCGACCTATGGCGCGGACCTGGTCGCCTTTGTCACCCCCTCGCCGCTGCACCCGCTCTGGGGGCGGGCCTTTGGCCGGTGGAGCGACGGCTTTGCCGCCGGCAACACCGCCGAGGGGGTGGTCTATCTGGGAGTCGTGCCCCTCCTGATCGCGGCCCTGGGGTTTCGCCGGGCCGGCCGGGAGCGCCGGTTCTGGGTCGCCCTGGCCGGCCTCTTTGGGCTGCTCGCCCTTGGTCCCACCCTGAAGGTATTGAACCACCCCCTGGACCTCCCCCTGCCCTACCGCCTGCTAGCCCACCTGCCGATCGTCCGCTTTACCCGAGTACCCTCCCGCTATGCCCTGCTGACGCAACTGGCCCTGGCGGTGCTGGCCGGCCTGGGCCTGGGAGGCCGGCTGCGGGAAAAGACCGGCCGGCCCCGGTTTGCCGCCACCCTCTCTTTCCTCCTCCTGGCCCTCGTCGCCCTCGACTATGCCGCGGTGCCCTATCCCCTCACCCCGGCCGAGGTACCCACCCTTTACCACCAACTGGCCCAGGACCCCGAACCCTACGCCCTCCTGGAAGTGCCCCTGCAAAAGCCCCAGACGCAGTGGTACGATACCGACTGGATGCTCTACCAGACGGTGCACGGCAAGTACTCCTTTCGCGGCTACATCTCCCGTGGCGACCCCCTCTTCCCCTTTACCGGCGCACCGCTCCTGCGCCAGTTCGCCCTCCTGGCCCCCTTTGGCGACATCACCTACGACAACTATCGCGACCTGGCCGGCACAGTGCTCAGCCACTACCGCATCGGCTATATCGTCCTGGAGCGCGACCGGCTGGAGGAGCAGGGCCGCCTGGACGACGCCCTGGAACTGGTGCAGGAGGTCCTGGGGCCGGTTCCACCCAGTTATGAAGACGACACACTGCTCGCCTACCGCATCGAGTGGGGACCGGAAAGGCCCTTCCTCCGGTTGGGGCAGGGCTGGCACGAGGTCGAGCGGCAGGCCTGGGGCCCCTTCCGCTGGATCGAGCGGGACCGGGCAGAGGTGTTCGTGGTGCTGCCGGGGGAAAGCACGGTCGAGTTGACCTTCCAGGCGGTGAGTTTCCTCCACCCGCGGCGGTTGGAGGTCTGGGCGGGGAAAGCGCCGGTAGCGACGCTGGAGGTGGCCGCGTCGCTACAGCCGTACCGCCTGCAACTGCGCCTGCCGGCCGGCGAGACCCGCCTGGAGTGGCGCACGGATGGCTACGACATCCCTGCGGAGGTGGGGGCGGGGAAAGACCCACGAGCGGTGAGTGTAGGGGTGAGCGGGTTACGGTTGAACGTTGATCGTTGATCAAAGCACCCCTCACCCGTTGGTGCGCTTGCAGCGTGGAGGTCAAGGTATGTTCGAGATCGAAATCCTGGCGATTGGGAACGAACTGCTGTTGGGCGACGTGCTGGACCGAAACAGCCACTGGCTCTGTCGGCGGTTTACCAGGATGGGGAGCCACGTGCGGCGCGTCGTCCTGCTGCGGGATGAGGTAGGGGAGATCGCCGACCAAGTGCGGGCGGCGCTGGCCCGCAAGCCTGACCTGGTCGTGACCACCGGCGGGTTGGGCCCCACCGACGACGACCTGACCCTGCGGGGGGTGGCGACGGGGCTGGGCCGACCGCTGGTGGAGAATGCCGAGGCGCTTGCCCTGATCGAGCAGCATTACGCTCAACTGGCCGAACAGGGCTACCTGCCGGCCAACCCGCCGCTGACCCCGGCCCGGCGCAAGATGGCCTGGCTGCCCCGAGGTGGCCGGCCGCTGACCAACCCGGCCGGCTCGGCCCCCGGCGTGCTCATCGAGGCGGGCCCTTGCACGCTCATCTGCCTGCCCGGCGTCCCCGAGGAGATGCAAGCCATCTTTGAGCAGACGCTGGCCCCCTTCTGGGAGGAACGCTTTGGCGGTTGGACCTACGCCGAGGAGGCCATTCAGACCTGGAACGTAGGCGAGGTGACGCTGGCCCCTCTGTTGCAGCGGCTCGCCGAGGCCCATCCCGACGTCTATATCAAGTCCCACGCCCGCCACTTTGACCCGGCCGGCGGAGGCCGGCCGCACGTCCTGATCACCCTTTCACTAGCAGGGCAGGACCCACAGCAGGTCGCTGCGGAACTGGCGGTCTGCCGTCGGGAACTGGAGGAGGCGTTACGGGCAATGACCGGCGCAGTCAAATAGCGGTGGGGGGCAGTTTTCTGACAACCGGCTGACAGGCCGCAGACCTGGCGCGCTCCTCGAGGCCGACACCGCCGGCGGGGTGGTCGGGGAAACCCTGACCGGTTGGGACTCCCCGTCTTTACCGTTCGGAAAGGAGGCAGCGAAAGCCAACGTATGGCCCCCGGTCAGAGGCCAGGTTCCAGTCGCGGTGGGCCCCGCGGGCGGCCCACGGGCCGACGTTATAGGCCCCGCCCCGAACGACACGGTGGGGTCCCTCCTCCGGCCCCGGGGGGTTCTGCTCGGGAGAGCGGCTGTAGTAGGTCGGGTCGTAGGCGTCGGCGACCCACTCGGCGACGTTTCCGCTCAGGTCGAGGGCGCCGCACCAAGAAGCCCCGGCGGGAAAGGAGCCGGCCGGCGCGGTGGCGAAATGGCCGTCCGCACAACCGCTGCGGCTGTCGTCCAGGTTGGCGGCAGCGCAGTCAAAGGTGTCGTCCCAGGGGTAGATGCGCCCCTCCGGACCACGGGCAGCATACTCCCACTCGGCCTCCGTGGGCAGGCGGCCCCCCACCCAACGGCAGTAGGCCCGCGCCCCATACCAGGAGACCCCAACAACGGGGTGATCGGCATACCCCTCGCGGGGACGATAGACCCCGCCGGCTTCCTCCAGCGCGGCGATTCCCAGATCCACCCAGAGAACCCCGCCCTCCTCCTGGTTCCCCTGGGCGTTCAGGAAAAGGGCGTAGCGGGCATTGGTCACCTCGAGGCGGTCGAGCCAGAAACTCCCCAGTGAGACCGTGTGGGCCGGCTGCTCGTCCTCGACCCACTCCCGCCGGCAGTCCGGGCAAGCGGTCAGGACGGCGGCGATCTCGTCTGCACTGCTGCCCATCGGCAGCGTCCCTGCAGGCAGATAGACGACCTCGGCACCGTCAGCCTGACGCAGGTGGGTCGTGCCCGGTAGGGGAGTGGGCGTGGGGGTGACGGTAGGTGTGGGGGTGGCCGTGGGCAGGGGGGTAGGCGTGGGGGTCGGGCCGGGGCCGCAACCGGGCGGCAGAAGCAACAGCAGCAAAAGGCTGAACCGGCAGAGACGGTTCAGCCTGCGGAGGGCCATAAAAAGCCGGGCATGCTTCACAAAAGCCTCCTTGTTCTGTCGTCACGCCGACAGTATATACAAAGAGGCCGGTCAAGTCAAGGGAAGGAAAGCGTTCTTCCACACCCGCTACCGTCTCCTCTCCGAGGACCCCGACCTGGTGACGGTGACAGGGACGCCCCAGCAGGGACGCCCCCACAGGGACGCCCCCGCAGGGACGCCCCCGCAGGGACGCTCCGGCAGGGACACCCCCGCAGGGACGTCCCCGGTTGAAACCGAGGGCTTGGGGCCAAGCCGCCTTGCGGCGGCTAACACCGTCGGTTGAGCCCCGACCGTGGGGCCGGAAGGCGGGTCCCACGGGATCGCATTGCCGGGTGCGTCTTCCCGCAGGTTGTGGTAGAATATCCCTGCCCCGCCCTGGACTGTCGGGCGGCCTGAAGAACAAAGGAGGACCTGTGCAAGAGCGTACGCTGCGCCGCCGAGTGCTTGCCCTGACCACTATCCTCTCCTTCCTGACCCCCTTTATGATCAACGCCACCAACCTGGCCATCCCCAAGATCAGCGAGGACCTCAAGGCCGACGCCGTGGCCGTCAACTGGGTCGCGCTGATCTACCTACTGGCGACGGCCGCGCTGCTGGTGCCGATGGGCCGGCTGGCCGACCTGTATGGCCGGAAGAAGGTCTTTGTCCTGGGGACGGCCATCTATGCCGGAGCCTCGCTCCTGGCCGCGCTGGCCCCTTCCATTGAGAGCCTGATCGTGGCCCGGGCCGGCCAGGGAATCGGGGGGGCAATGGCCGGGGCCACGGCGGTGGCGATTCTGGTCTCGGTCTACCCGCCGGAGGAGCGCGGGCGGGTGCTGGGAATCAATGTGGCCGCCGTTTACACCGGGCTCTCCTCCGGGCCGGTGCTGGGCGGCTTGATGATTCAGCACTGGGGTTGGCGCTCGATTATGGGGCTGGTCGCGCTGATCTCGGCCTTGGTGGTCCCCCTGGCCCTGCTCTGGATTCGGCGGGAGTGGGCCGAGGCGGCCGGCCAGTCCTTCGACTGGCCCGGCGCACTTTTCTACGGCATCGCCCTCATCGCGGTGATGTACGGCCTTTCCTCCCTCTACGAGCAACCCCTCTCCCGCTGGCTCCTCCCGGCCGGTGTGTTGGGGCTGCTCTCCTTTGGCTGGATCGAGGTGCATATGGCCGGCCGGCCCCTCCTGGACCTGCGCTACTTTCGCGGCAACCGCCTTTTTATCTTTTCCAGCCTGGTTGCCCTGATCCAGTACCTGGCGACCTCCGCCCTGACCCTCCTCCTCTCTCTCTACCTCCAGGGAATCCGCAACCTGGGGCCGCAAATGGCCGGCCTGGTCTTGCTGGCCCACCCGGCGCTGATGGCCCTCTTTTCCCCCCCGGCCGGCCGCCTCTCCGACCGCCTGGAGCCGCACCTGCTTGCCTCTCTGGGCATTGCCCTGACGACGGGAGCCCTGCTGGGCTTTTCCTTCCTCCAGCACGATAGCCCGCTGCTGTGGGTCATTCTCCTCCTGGGCCTGATGGGGATTGGCTTTGCCCTCTTTTCCTCCCCCAACACGAACGCCATCATGGGCGCGGTCAGCAGGCAGGAGTATGGAGTGGCCTCATCGGTGGTGGGAACGATGCGCTCCATCGGGCAGTCTCTCAGCATAGCGGTGACGCTCCTCCTCTTTACCATCTATGTTGGGCGGGCGGAGGTGAGCGCGGAGGCGATGCGCCAGGACCCGGCGATCGGGCTCGGATTGCTCAACCTGATGCGGTTTGGCCTGCGCCTCTTTGCCGCGCTGGCGGTCGGCGGGCTGGTCCTTTCGCTCCTGCGGGGCCGGTTGCGGCCCCAGGCCGGCCGGTAGGGGTGGGAGCAACCGCAAGGGCTGCCCCTACGACGACAAGCGCCCCTCCAGAGGCAGGACCCGCTGGGGCGTGTAGATCGGCCCGTCCGGACGCAGGTCGCTGCGCATCACCACAATCTCGTGGACGGTCCAGCGTCCCAACGAGGGGACCTGGAGGGCCGTGACCACCTGGCCCAGGTGACGGGCTTGGCCGGGGGAAGTGCGCTGGCGCGTCCGCCCCAGGGTCAGGTGGGGAGAGAAGGGACGGTTTTCCGGGGAAAAGCCCAGCCCGGCCAGGGCCGTCTCCAGGTTGGCCTGGAGGCGTCTGAGCAGGCCGCTCTCCTCGCGTATACCGACCCAGACGACGCGGGGCCGGCGGGGGTTGGGAAAGACGCCAACCCCCCCGGCCTCCAGGTCAAAAGGCGGGGTCGTGGCGGTGATGCGGGCGGCGGCCTCCCCCACCTTCTGCACCTGGCCGGCCGGAATCTCCCCCAGGAACTTGAGCGTCAGGTGAACCTTGTCCGGGGCCACCCAGCGTACCGGCAGCCGTTCCCGCTTCAGCCGCTCCTGCAGTTGGGCCAGGGCCCGCCGCAGGGAGGGAGGCAGTTCGATGGCGATAAAGGTGCGGATTTGTTCGCTCATGGAAACCCTCCTCGTCAGGGCTACTGATCCTCCAGGTGGGAGGTATCGTCAAAAAGGAGGAGCCGTCCCCCTTCGGGGCCGACCCGCAGGCGGGAGAGCGAGGCCGGACGCAGGATGAACTCGCGCCAGCGACCGGCGTCTCCCGTCAGAAGGTGGGCCAGGTAGCAGCAGAGAGAACCGGTATGTCCGACGACGATACTGCGCTCCCCGGCATGGGCGCGGGCCAACCCCTCGAGCGCGGTTATCACCCGTCGGCGAAACTCCTCCCGCGACTCGCCCTCGGGCCAGCGAAAGTGCGGATTGGCGAGGTCTTGCCACTGGGAGAACAGTTCGGGCCAGCGTTCGCGGAACTCGGCCAGGGTCAGGCCGCCGGCCCGGCCAAAGTCGAGTTCACGCAGGCCGGGGTGCAGGGTGATGGGCAGCCCCAGGGCAGCGGCGATGGGGTGGGCGGTCTCGACGGCTCGGCGTATCGGGCTGCTGTAGAGGGCCGTGACCGCTTCCAGCGAGACCAGCCGTTCGGCCAGCCGTTGGGCCTGGCGGTGGCCCTCTTCGGTCAGCGGGGCGTCGTCCCAGGAGAATCGTTCCTGGGTGTGGTGGAGTGACGCGCCGTGGCGGACGAGCCAGAGGTCGGCGGGGGCGTTCATCGGGCCTCCTCGCGGGGGGGATACGGGCAGAGGTCGTTCAAGAGACAGCGGTTGCAGGCCGGCCGACGGGCGCTGCAGGTTTCGCGGCCATGGCGAATCAGGTTGAGGTGGACGGTGCGGTAGGTCTCCGGGGAAAAGAGGGTCGCCAGGTGGTTGTGGGCCTGTTCGCGGGAGGTGGTCGGAGGAATCAGGCCGAGCCGCCGGCTGACGCGGTGGATGTGGGTATCCACCGGAAAGACCGGCCGGCCAAAGGCAAAGAGGAGCACGATCGCCGCCGTCTTGGGACCGACCCCCTGCAGGGAGGTGAGCCAGGCGTGGGCCTGCTCCAGGGGCAGGTCGGCCAAAAAGTCGAGCGAGAGGGTTCCCCGTTCCTCGGTGATACGGCGGAGGGCGGCCTGGATGCGCGGCCCCTTGCTGGGGGCCAGGCCGGCCGGCCGAATCGCCGCAATGACCTCCTCCGGCGGGGCGTCCCGCACCGCCTCCCAGGTGGGAAATCGCTGCCGCAGTTGGGCAAAGGCCAGGTCGCGGTTGCGGTCGTTGGTGTTCTGGGAAAGGATTGTCGAGACCAGTTCGGCCAGCGGTTCCAGATGAGGGCGGTGCGGCGACTCACCGTACCGCTCCACCAGACGACGGTGAACCGCCAGGGCGCGGCCGGCCAGGTCGCTGTCCGGTCGGTTCATTCGGCCCGCTCCAGTTCAATCCAAAAGAGGCTGCCCCGGCCCGGTTCCGACTCCAACCCCACCCGCCCCCCCATCCGCTCGACCGCCTTTTGCACGATGGCCAGGCCAATCCCCGTGCCCGGATAGGTCTCAACGCCATGGAGCCGTTCAAAGAGGCCAAAGATGTGCTCCTGCTCGGCAGCAGGGATGCCGATGCCGTTGTCCTGCACGTACAGGCGAACGCGCTCGCCATGCGCCTCACTCCAGATGCGCACCTGGGGCCGCACCTGGGAGGGGACGAACTTGATCGCGTTGGAGATCAGGTTGGCGACGGTCTGCTCCAGGGCGGGGCGGTGGCCGTGCACCCGGAGGCCGCCCTCCTCCGCGACGACCTGCGCCCCGGCCTGCTCGATCTGGGCTGCCTCCTGCTCGAGGGCTTCGCGGACGATTCCGTCCAGGTCGAGCGACTCCAGGGGGAGTTCGGTCCGGCTGAGACGACTGTAGGTGAGTAGGTCCAGAACGAGGTCGTCCATCTGTCGGGCAGAGGAGAGGATGCGCTGAAGGTCGTCCTGGGCCTCCTCAGGAAGATGGCTCCTATAATCTTTCTCCAGGGAATGGGCAAACCCTTCGATGGCGCGAAGGGGAGCACGCAGGGCATGGGCAATCGAGAGGGCAAAGGTCTCCAGTTGCTCGTTGGCCTCGGCGAGTTGCCGGCCGGTCTCGGCCAAGCGAAGGTTGGTCCCCTGGAGGTCTTGAAGCAGGACGCTCATCACCCGGTTGAGCCGTTCGATGCGGGCAACGTGTCGGCGAATCTCCTCCTCGGCCTCCTTGCGGGCGGTGACGTCCTCTACGTGCATCAGCACCAGGTCCGGCGGGGCAAAGGCACACTTGACCACCAGATGGCTCTCCTGGCCGGTGCGTTTGGAGCGGTGGATAAATTCCCGCTCCAGGATGGTGCGCTCACGCAGACAGCGCTCCGCCATGGCGAGTACCTCGGGTCGGTCGGGATAGAGGGCGGAAAGTTGCCGGCCCATGCACCCCTCAATGCGCCCCTGAGTGACGTTGTAGGCGGCGTCGTTATAGTCCACCAGGACAAAATCCCCGTCCGGCAGCCGCTGCCAGGTGTAGGTGGGAACGGGGATGCTGCGGTACTGGACCTGCATGCGGGCGCGGCTCTGTTCGAGTTCGGCGGTGCGTTCGGCAACCCGCTGTTCCAGTTCGGCGGCGTGGCGGCGGACCTCCTCGTGCAGGCGGGCGTTCTCGATGGCGATGGCCGCCTGGTCGGCCAAGAGTTCCAGGACGCGCAGTTCGTCGGGGCCAAAGTCGTGCGGTTCGGCATAGGCGACGTTCATCACGCCGACGACCCGCTCGCCGATCTGCAGGGGCAGGCCGACGATGGCCCCGCTCCAGTCATAGTCGGCAAAGAGGGGATGTTCCTCCACCTGGGGGACAACGAGAGGGCGGCCGCTGCGGGCAACGGTGTGGGTCAGCCCCTCCGGCCGGGGGGCGATCGGGGGACGAGGGCGACCGTCGGCCCAACGGGCAGTGCCCAGGGTAAAGGTCGTGCCGTCGTAGACAAAGATGTGGGCGTCGTCGGCCTGAACCAGGCGCAGGGCATGGTCCAGAATCGCATCCAGGACCGGCTGAAGTTCCAGGTGCGAGGTCAGGTGCAGGCTGGCCTGACGGAGGGCCTCCAGTTCCTGGCGGCGGCGACTTTCCTCCTGGCGAAGGCGGACGTAATCGAGGGCGGTAGCCAGCGAGTCGGCGATCTCGCAGGCAACGGCCATGGTCTGTTCGTCCGGCGGTCCCACCCTGTCCAGGCCAATATTCAGGGCGCCGATCCACTCCTGACGGGCCTGCAGGCCAATGTTGGCATAGGCCCGCACCCCGGCGGCCAGCAGGTCCTCCTCGATCGGGGAAGGGTTGGGTTGGGCAGCAATGTCGGGCACAATGCGGATGCGACAACCGGCCACAAACGATTCCACCATGGCAGGATTGGGCACAAAGACACGTCTCGGGCCGACCCGCTCTTTCCCTTGCCCCTGGACGACAAGGACGGAGGCCCGTCGTCCGGGGTCGAGGAGAAAGATGCTGCTGCGGGCACAGGGGAGGAGCCGGCTGAGGTGCGTCAGGGCAACCTGGGCGATCTCTTCGGCAGGGAGGATCTCCAGGGCGGACCGGTCAAGCGCGTGCAGGGCCTCTAGGCGGAGGATGTGGCCCTGGAGGGCCTCCTCGGCCTTTTTGCGGACCGTAATGTCCCGGGGGATAACCAGGAGCAGACAGGGCCGGCCCTGGACATCCCGGGCCAGCGTGGCCGAGACCTCCAGAACCGTTTCCCCCTGATCACCGTGCAGGACAAGTTCCACATTGCGCACATCCTTCCCTTGAAGGGCCTCCTGGAGAATCTGCCCGACCCGTTCGCGGGCCGATGGGTCGAGGAGGGAAAGGAGGTTTTGGCCAAGCAGGTCCTCGAAACTGTCCACGCCGTAGAGGTGGCCGGCCCGGTCCGAGGCGTCCAGAATCGTGCCGTCCGGGGAGGTTACCACGACGGCATCGGGGAAAGCGGCCAGCAGGTTGCGGTAGAGGGCCTCCGACTCGCGGAGGGCCTCCTCGGCACGCTTGCGGATGGTAATGTCCCGCAAGGCCCCGATGATTCGCACCGTGCGATCATCCTTCTGGATGGGGTAGCCATAGGCATAGATCCAGCGAGCCGTTCCATCGGCACAGAGAACGCGCAGTTCGCAGGAACTGGGATAGCCGGCCAGGAGCCGCCGGTAACAGGCCGTGGCAACGGCCCGGTCGTCTGGATGGACGGCCTCGGGCCAGCGACGGACGTCCTCCAGGGCAGGCCCGTAGCCAAACATCCGCCGGTAGTCGCCGGCCAGCCACTCGGTCGAGAGGGTGCCATCCCCGGCGACAGCAAAGGCAAAGGTGCAGTCGGTGCTCAGTTCGGCGACCAGCCGGTACAGGTCCTCTGTTTCGACAAGTGTCTCGCTCAAGGTCTCCTGGGAAGCATCCACCGCTTACTCCGGGCCGAACCCGTCTCATCGCGCCTGGGGCGTGATGCCCGGGTAGATTATACCCGATATGGGCAAAGGGGGCAAGAATGTAGAACAACTCGTCGGGAGTTGCCCGACGAGTTGTTTTACAAACCCCGGTGGCGGGGCAAGCCCGGCCCCTACTTGTTCACCAGCGGCAGGTAGATCCGCCAGACCTCCTCGACCGCCGCCACGGGAACCGGATGCGCCACCCACGCCTCCCCGCAGGCGTTCGTCGCCGTCAGGGTGACGGTGTAGAGGCCGGCCGCGGCGTAGGTGTGCGTGACCGTCGCACCGCCGGCAAAGGCGCCGTCCCCCAGGTCCCAGGTAAAGGTGAGCGGCGCCGTCCCCGTCGCCCTGCCGGTCAAGGTGAGCACTTGGCCGGCCGTGGGCGTCAGCGGCGTCCAGGTAAACTCCAGCCCATAGACCGGCGTGCAGGCACTCAGGACGGTCAGGGTGACCGGGAGCGGCACGAGCGGGTTGGCCGGGTCATTGCTCTGCACCTCCAGGGTGGTGCTGTAGAGGCCTTCGCCCAGGCCGGCCGCGTCAAAGGTCAGCGTGACAGCGGTGCTGGCCGAGGGAGGCACGGCGCCGCCGAGTGGGGCGACCGCCAGCCAGGGCACGGCCGGGGCTTCGGTCAGGGTAAAGAGCAGGTCGGTGTTGCCCACATTGGCGACGGTCAGCAGGTCCTGCGCGGTCTCGTCGGGGTAGAGCGTGGCCGAAAAGGCCGTCGGCGAAAGGACCAGGCCCGGCGTCAGAATCGGCTCCAGGGCAAAGTCCTGGGTCACCGTCAGGCCGTCCCCGATGACCAGCCCGCTGACCATCTGGGGGAGGTAGCTGCTCTTGCTGGCGGTGACGTCATAGGTGCCGGCCGGCAGCGTCATCGTGTAGCGGCCGTTCGGGTCGGTGGTGGCCTGGATGCCGCCCCAGAGCCCCGGCACGGCGGTCACCTCGGCCCCGGCCAGGGGGTCGCCCGTCTGGGCGTCGCTGACCTGCCCGACCAGCCAGCCTTGCGGCTGGGCACAGCCGCCAAAGAACGAGACCGTGGCCGAGAGGACGTCCACCCGGTCGTTGAGGTTGGGGATGGCCTCGTAGGGAAAGCCGAGAAAGACGGTGTGAAAGCCGCCGCTGTAGGCGACGGCGGCATCCCCCCGGTTGCCGCTGAAGGAGAGCATCCCCTGGCCGTCCGGGCTGACAATGTCGGAGTAGTTGAGAAAGGGATAGGAGAGGTTGTACGGGCCCAGGCCGCCGTAGGGGTTGGCCCCCGTCACCTGCGTCTGGTACTGGTCGCTATCGTAGGTGCCGATATGGAGATAGTTCTGCCCAAAGGGGGTCAGGCCGGCCTCCCAGAGATAGTCCTGGCTGGAGAGGAAAAAGTTGCCCCCACCGTCCAGGTAGGCGGCCACGGCAGCCTCATTGCTCCCGTTGAAGGTATTGTTATAGGGATAGCCGGTGAACCAAAAGACCATGCGGTACCCCAGCAGGTCTTCCTCGCCGGGGTCCCCATCACTGCCAACGTCCCAGAGGTCGTACGCCTCGCCAAAGGCGTCGAGGGCCGCGGTGTAGTAGGAGCGCACATCGGGGTTGTCCTGGTCATCGTCCACCAGGAGGATGCAGGGGAGCGGTTCCAGGGAAAAGTTCTGCGTCTGGTCGCGGTCCACAACGATCGGCCGGTCCTCCGAGCGGTGGCCGTCGGAGGTAACGCCCATCGTGTAGGACCCCTCGGCCAGGGTGGCCTGGTAAAAGCCGCTGCCGGGGTCGCTCCAGACGGCCACCGGGGAACCCTGGAACTCGATCCGGGCCAGCAGCGGCGCGCCGCTTCCCATCTCGGTGACGGTGCCTGAGACGATGTGGGAGGGCGCGGTCGTCAGGCTCAAGTCCTGCGTGGTCACCGTGTCGGTGAGGATAACCACCCCGGTGACGGTCATGGGCAGGTAGCCGTAGGCCGAGGCAGTGACGGTGTAGGAGCCGGCAAGGAGGGTGCGGGTATAGTAGCCGGAGGGGTCGGTGGTGCTGGAGAAGGGCCGGCCGGCCTGATCGGTTGCCGTCACTGTGGCCCCCGAGATCGGCGAACCGTCGGCGGCTGCGGTGACATGCCCGTCCAGGTAGCCCAGCCCACCGGGGATGAGACAGCCGCTCATGTGGGCAAAGGTGCCCACCGAGGCCTTGACAAACTCGGTGAAATAGTCCAGGTCGAGGTACTGCAGGCGGTCGTCCGTGGTATGGTAGTAGGGGTTAAAGTCGCCCATATCCTCGATCCCCAGGATGGCGGTGTAGCCGTACTGCCAGAAGGAGGCATGGTCGCTGGCCCCGATTCCGTCGGGGATGATCTGGGGAATCAGGTTGAGGTTGTAGGCGTCCACCACATCGGCAAAGAGTTGGGCCAGGGCCAACGTTTCGGGGAGCGAGGAGTTGGCGTGCAGGTCAATGTCGGGGGAACTGTTGAGGGTGTTGTAGCCGATCATGTCCAGGTTGAGGACGCCGACGATATTCTCCCCACTGTTGTAGGAGCGCTGGGCATAGGCCTGGCTGCCCAGCAGTCCCTGCTCCTCGCCGGTCCAGAGGGCAAAGCGCAGGGTGCACCCCCAGTTGTACTGGGTGAGGATGTCGGCGGCAATGAGCACGGCGGTAGAGCCGCTGGCATTGTCATCCGCGCCCGGCGCGGTGGGGCCGGAGGGCATGTCGTCCAGGTGGGCGCAGATGATCAAAATGTCGTCCGGGTTGACCTGGCCGGGCAGTTCGCCGATGACGTTGGGATAGGTAGCCCCGCCCCACTGGTGGTACTCCACGTTCAGCCCCAGGCCGGCCAGGTGCTCACCGACATACTGGGTGGCTTTTTGGATGGGTGTACCGCTGTAGGTGTGGCGGGTGGCGATCGTGTAGGGCTCGCCGCCAATATCCACCGGCCACTCCCCGCTCAACCCACCGTCATAATTGTACACATCGGTGCTGGTGACCTGGTCAATCATCTGCTGGATGAGCGGGTCCGGGGTAATGACGGCGGGGATGGCCCCCTCGACGAGCGCGGGGCGCAACGGCCTGGGGTCAAGGGTGAGGCGGCGCAGTTCCACCCCGGCCTGGGCCAACCGTTCGGCCTCCTCCGGGGAGGTGCGCAGGAGCGCTTGCACGCCGTCGTCCAGAAGGAGCGTGCCGTAGGTACTCCAGGCCGGCCGGGGCCGGCCTGGCATGGGGTAGGCCAGGAGGTAGGTCGCCCCGGCCATATCGGGGTCGAGAATGCGCCCGTGCAGGCCGGCCTCCTCCAACCGCTCCAGGTCGGCCGCCGTGGCCCCGACCAGGAGGTACTCCCCCTGGCGGCCCTGTAGCCGGGCATAGGCCGGAAGACCGGTCGCCTCGAAGCGGGCCAGGTCCTCATGGTCGCGCAGGAGGACCTGCACCAGCGCGGTTTCCGCCCCCTCAGGCGTGCCGGGGCGGGCCTGGACCAGACCGGGAAGCACCCCCAGAAGGGCCAGGAGCAACAGCGCGAAAAAGAGACGACGGTTCATCGAGCACCTCCTGTTTCTTCAAGCAGTTGGCCTTGTAAGGTCTCCCGAACCTCTGGGGGGATGGGGACGGACCGGCCGTCCCCGCCGATAAAGGTCTGCACCGTCCGGCCCAGGGCAACGGGTCGCCCCCCCTCATGCACGATGCGGTAATCCAGCACAAAGGAGCGCTCTCGCACCTCCTGCACCCACACCGTCACCCGCAGGGGATCGTCCAAGTGCGCCGGCGCAAGGTAGTGGCAGCCGGCCCAGGCGATGACAAAGGGGGAGCCGTTCTTTTCCAGACGGGCATAGTCCAGGCCGATGCGCCGGAGGAAGGTGATGCGGGCGACCTCCAGCCAGCCAAAGTAGCGGCTAAAGTGCGCCCCGCCGATCGGCTCGGTCTCGGCATAGCGCACGCGCAGGGAGACGGTCTCGAACCTGCCCGGAGGGGTGGGGACAGGCGTCCAGCGGTTGACGTCGCGGCGAATCTTCCGGCCGGCCACCTCCGTGCGGGCCTCCTCGGGGCAGAGGCCGGCTGCGCCCTCCAGCAGAGTGACGCCGACGGCGCAGGGTTGGCCGACCACGCCGAGGCGGTGGGCGACCCAGAGGTGGCCCTCCTCCTCGCCGGCCGGCATGCTCTCCAGAGTAACCTCCTCGCCGTAGCGGATCGGGGCCAGGTAACGGCAGGCGGCCTCCAGTACGGCCGGCCGGCCGTGCGTCAGCGGATGGCCCCACCCTCTCAAAAGGGCCTCGTAACCCAGTTCGAACCAGGCGATGTGGTTGGCATAGTAGACGACCTGCTGGGCGTCGGTTTCGGCATAGCGCACGGGAAAGGACAGTTCAACAGCCATAGAGAGAATCCCTCTCTCCTCAGGGAGCCCAACACGGGCGGGCTGTGGCGTCCAGGAGGACGCCGGCGCTCAACCTCTCGCTCTTGACCGGCCGGGGCGGACCGCCCGGCGGCAGGTCTAGGGTCAGGAGCCACAGGTCAAAGGTATCCTTTTCACCGGCGATAAAGGCGATCTGCCGGCCGGTCGGCGACCAGGCCGGGGCGCGGGCCTGCCCCTGCTCGGTCAGCCGAACCGGGGTTGGGTCCTGCTCGTAGAGCGGGTTGAGCGGCGAAGGCATGACCCACAGGTCGGTGCGCCCATTCTTGCGGGCGGCATAGGCGATCCAGTTGCCATCGGGCGACCAGGCCGGGTCGTAGCGGGCCACCCCATCCTCGTCCTCCCCCAGCAGGAGCACCGAACCTGTGTCCGGGTCCAGGTAGTGCAGTTGGGCCTCCTGGCGGTAGGGATAGTAGGCCAAGGCCAGCACCTGACCATCCGGTGACCAGGTGGGGCTCTCGATCTGGCCGTTCAGGGCCAGGTAGCGGTGCTCCTCGCTGCCGTCCGGCCGGATACGCCAGACCGACATGACACCGGACATACTCTGGGGCGTTCCGTGGGAGATATAGCCGATCCACTCGCCATCCGGGGGAATCCACTGCGGCTGGAAGGCCCAGTAGGAGGAGTAAACGGCCTGACGGGTATGGGGGGGATGCGGCGATTGGTTGTTGGTGACGGCGTGGGGGTTGTTGCCCTGGGCGTCCATGACCCAGATGTCCGAATAGCCCTCCCCTTTGACCACAAAGACGATCTGGGTGCCGTCCGGGGACCAGCAGGGTTGGGTCGCGGCCAGATCTTCCGTCAACCGGTGGGCCGTGGTGCCGGTACGCAACCAGATGTGGCCCTCCCGGGCATAGAGCAACCGCCCCTCCACAGGAGGGCTTTGTTGGGTGGCCTCCTCCACCTTGGGTGGGGTATTGGTGGGGGCCGGCGTGGGCAGGGGGCGCGGCCCTTCCCAGGGCCAGCATCCGCCCAACAGGAGGGGCAACGTTCCGAGAAGCAACAGCAGGGCGCTGGGGAGCGGGCTGGATTTTTTCGCCATCTCTTTCTCACGGAGTACTAAAGAGCCCCGGCGGAGACTCTCGCGGAACCAATACGCGCAGCGACCGGGGCACCACTCGAAAGGTCATCGGAGTGGTGCCGATCGCCTCGCCGTCGGTCTGTACGTGGAGGGGCGTCTCGGAGGAGACGGTCACCTCCCGGGCGCGGTAATAGTCCACCCCGCCGGTACGCTCCTGCATCTTGAGGACGGCAGCCAGGGCATAGAGGGAAAGGAGGGAGAGCCCCCCCTTGCCCCGGAAAATGCACACATCCAGCAGGCCGTCGTCCATCGTGGCCTGATGGGTAATCTGCACCACGCCCCCGTAGAGGCGGGTGTTTCCGATGACGATAAAGAGGGCCTCGGCGTCCACCTCACGGTCATCGAGGGTAACGACGGTTTCCTTTCCGGCAAAGTTCAGGGCGATGGTGATTCCCTTCAGGATGTAGCCAAGGGGCCAGAAGGCCTGTTTGCCCTCACCGGAAAGGGCCCGGACAACGGCGGCATCAAAGCCAACGCTGGCCATCAGGAGAAAGTAGCGCGAACCGGCCAGCCCCAGGTCAACGGTGCGCACCTGCCCCTGGAGGAGTTCCCGGGCCGCCTCGATCGGTTCTAGGGAAATCCCCTGCTCACGGGCCCAGACGTTTCCCGTGCCCATCGGCAGGACGGCCAGGGCAGTGTTGCTGCCGGCCAGGCCGTTGACCACCTCGTTGACGGTGCCATCCCCGCCGACCACGAGGACGACATCCAGCCCCTCGGTGGCCGCCTGGCGGGCCAGTTCGCCGGCTTGGTTGGGGCGGTGCGTCTCGTAGAGACTCAGTTCCCAACCCTGACGCACCAGGTAGCCGAGCGTTTCGTCCAGGTCGGAGAGGCGGTGGCTCTGGCCGGCCGCCGGGTTCATGATGACGCGCCCCCGGAGTCGCCCCGGCAGGGGGGCCGGTTCCTCGGCCAGTTGGCGGACGATCTCGGCGACCTGCGCGTCCAGGTCGCCGCTCGTATCCACGACCCGGTGCGGCCGGCGAATCGGCTCCATCCGGGAACGGTAGCGTTCATAGACCTCCCAGCCGGCATCCGAGTTGTGGGCTGCCAGGTCGCCCTGCTGCCGGTCCTCGATGCGCCGGCGGACAACCTCCGGCGGAGCGACCGTCTGCAGGATGAACAGGCGGGCGTTCTGCTCCTCCGCCAGGGCGTAGTAGCGCTCGCGGTGACGCCGCTCCAGGTTGGTGGCATCGCAGATGACGCTATGCCCCTCCGCCAGGAGTTGCGCAACCACCGTCTGGCAGGTCTGATGGACGATGTGGTGCTCCTGTCCGTTGTAGGTTGGTTCGGCGAAAAGAACGTGGCGCACCTGGTCGGTCGAGACGACCACCAAGGGTAGGTGTCGGACCAACCGTTGGGCCAGGTGCGACTTGCCCGTGCCCGGCAGTCCGCAGAGCAGGATCAGGGTAGGGCGGGGCAACCGTCCCAGGGGGACGGCCAGAGCCTCTCTGACGGTACGGACGCGCTCGTGCCGGTCGGACATTCGCATTCCTCACTTAGCGCCTTTGGCCAGCATTATACCGCACCCGAAAGGGACTGGCAAGTGGGGCGTGGTAAAAGCACGGCGATACCAAAGTCGCGTCGGTGTGGCACGAATGGCCAGGGCCCGGCGCAGGCACGTGACGCGCGCGTGCGCTGGCGCCTTGTCGGGCCGACTCTACGCGGCACGGGCGCCGAGGCCGGGCCCTTCCCGGCAGAGGCCAATGACTTTGATATGGCCGTGGGTAAAAGACCGGCACCGGCCGGCCTCGCCAGGATGGCGTGTGGGAGCGGTATCGGCGAGGGGGTGACTCCTCGCCGGGGAAGGAGGGCAAGTGCCGGTCTTTTTTAGTTCGTCCCTGCCGCCCCCATGCCCCTACTCGACCACCAGGCGGTACCCGGTGCGCTCCTCAAAGGCCCTCTCCAGATGGGCGCGGGTGCCTTCGTCCAGCGGGCCGGCCAGGCGCACCACGACCTCTCGCCGGCCGACAAAGATGCCCGGCCCCCTGAGAATCGTGGCCCCGACCGAGGCGACCAAGGCACGGGCCTCGGCAGCAATGGCCACCTGGTTGGGGTTGGGGTTGATCTCCAACGGCCAGCCGATTCGCCGCGAGAGCGAGACAATCTCGTTCTGATAGCGCGCCCCCACCTCCGGCGTGATGAAGGAAAGGACGATGCGGTCGCCCTTCAGGCTGGTCTTGTAGAGGGTGCTGCCGGCCAGGGCCCCTCTGATCTCGCCATAGGCGGCATTGATCTCCCAGCGCTCTCCGGCCGGGCCGGCAGCAGACGGTTCGGGGGCCGGGGCGCCCGCCGCAACCCCGATCACCAGGGCAAAGCCGCTCTCCCGACAAAAGGCCCGCGCCGCCTCCTCCAGCGCATCAGGCTCTCCCTCCCCCCGCACGGTGATGGCAACCTCGCGCTCCTCCCGCCGAATCGAGGGCCCCTTGACGATCTGCCAGCCGGCCGGTAGACACTCCTCGGCCAGCAGGCGCAGAGCGAGTTGGTTGGCCTCCGGTTTGACCCGGACGGTCCATCCGGTGGCCTCCTCAGCCTGGGCAATCAGGTCGGTGTAGCGTTCGGCGGCCACGTCGGGAAAGTCAAAGGTGAGGACGATGGTGCCCTGGTCACGGTGATAGCCGCACCGCTGCAGGCGGGCCTCGGTCGGAAAAAGTTCCTGAACGAGGGCGAGGGCCTGGTTCGGCTCCATCAGGGTGCGCGGGAACAGGTAGCCCTCGTCCGTCCTGTGGGCCCCGGCACGGAGCAGGGCCAGGGCGGTCGCGGCCCGCCTGAGCAGAGCCGGCCCGGCCAGGTCTGCCTCCTCGGCGAGGGCCTCCAGGGGGCGGGGGGTGTTGACGGGGAGAAGGTCGCTCGCCTCCAGGGAGGCCGCCGCTTCCAGGACCGCCTCCGGGGTGACCGGGCCGGCCGGCCCCAGCACCTCCAGGAGGTCGTCGGGCAGACAGGACTCCTCGCGTCCCCGGACCCAGAAGCGGTCGCCGCCCTTGCGTGCGCCGACGGCCGGCCGCACCTCCCCATCGGGGTCGCGTATGAGCAGGAGCCGGCCTTCCAGGTCGGGCAGGGCAGCCATCCGCTCGCGGCGGGCCAGGGTCACCTCGATCTGGGGCCGGCTGCGGGCCCGGTAGAGGCCGGGACGGGTGGGGTGCGGGGTGAAGTAGAGGTCGTCCTCTTCTACGGCGGCGACGATCTCTTTGGCCCGCTCCTCCTCCCCCCACCAGATGCGGGCCAGTTCCTCCGCACCGAACTCGCCGCCACCGGGGTCGCCGACGGCCAGCCAGAGGCGGCGGAGGTCAAGCGGCTGCCCCTGTCCGATCTCCCGGAGGGGACGGAGAGGACGCGGCCGGCGCAACCGCACCGCGATCGTCTGGCCGGAAAGCGGCCGCAGAACGATGCGCCCGCGTACACTCAACGCCTGGGCCAGGCTCTCCCGCGCCGCCGGCTCCCCGTGGACCAGGACGACACGGGGGAGGTCCAACGCCTCCACCAGGCTGACCAGTTGTCCCTCGTCGGCGTGGGCGGAGAGGGCATACCTGCTCACGTGGCAGCGCACATCCACCTTCTCCTCGCCGAGTTTGAGGGTGCCCCGGCCCTCCTGGGCCAGTTTCTGGAGCCACCGACCGGGGGCCTCCTCGTCCTGGTAGCCGGTGAGGAGGATGGCGTTCTCCGGCCGGCCGGCCAGGTGGCGGGCGTAGAGGACGGAGGGGCCGCCGGCCAGCATCCCCGAACTGGAGACGATGACCAGCGGCTCGGCGGCCTCGGCCAACAGGTTGCGCTGCTCGGCCCGCAAGACCGGGCGGACCTGCTGGTCAAAGAACTCGGCCCCTTGCTCCTGCAGGTCCGGGTGCAGCGCGTCGGGGAACTGGCGGTAGACCTGGCAGATCGCCCGCACCATGCCGTCGGCCCAGATGCTCACGTTGGGCAGTTCCCCCTGCCGGCGAAAGGCCCTCAGCGTCAGCAGGACCTCCTGGGCCCGGCCCAGGGCAAAGGCCGGGATGAGCACCTTGCCACCCGCAGCGGTGACCTCGGCCACCCTGTCCACCAAGCGCCGCTCCTCCGCCGCCCGGTTGGCGTGCAGCCGACCGCCGTAGGTGCTCTCCAAGAGGAGCAGGTCCGGGACGATGCGCGGTGGGGTCAGGCCCTCCACCGTCCGCTGGGGCGAGACCGAGAGGTCGCCGCTGACGAGGACGCTGCCCTCGTCGCTCTCCAGGTAGACCATGGCCGCACCGGCGACGTGGCCGGCCGGGTAGAGGGTAGCGACCACCCCCTCCCCGATCATGATGCGGGAACGGAAGGGGGCAGGGATAAAGGCGTCAAGGAGTTTCTGCACCGAAAGGTCATCGAACAGGGGCAGTTCGCCTTCCTCCTCCATGCGGCTCTCCATAATCCGGCGCGAGTCCCGGTGAAGCACGCGAATCAGGGCGACCGTGGCCGGCGTGGCATAGACGGGGCAGTCGTAGCGGTCGGTGACCAGTTCCAAGCAGCCGCTGTGGTCCAGGTGGGCGTGGGTGACCAGGATGGCGTCCACCCCGCCGGCCCGGTCAATCACGCTGAGGTCGGGGAGTTGGTCGCCGGTGAGGCCGTAGCGGGCGCGGGGGGAAGGGCGGATGCCGGCGTCAATGAGCACACGCCGGCCGGCGATCTCTACCAGGGTACCACTGGCCCCGACCTCGTCGGCCCCACCGAGAAAGGTCAGTTGCATCGGTTTCCTCCAAACCTTTTTCCGGGGCGGGGCCTTGCCGGCCGGGGGAGGCTCCTCAGGCCGGCAGGGTCCTGTCCCGACAGGGATCAGTATAGCGGGGGAGCAGGGGAATGTCAAACCGGTCAGCACCGACGCAGGTAGGGGTTGAGGTGCTCCTCCAGGGCCAGCCCAACCAGCATCAGGCTCTGGGCGGTGATAAAGATGGCTAGGCCCGGCGGGATAATCCACCACCACATCCCCAGCAGGACGGCGTGGCTGGTCTGGGCCTGGGAAAGCATCTTGCCCCAACTGACCGCCGTGGGGTCGCCAAAGCCGAGGAAACTCAGGCCGGCCTCGGCCAGCATCATCCCGGCGGCCATCTTGACCGCGCTGATGATGACCAGCGAGGAGACGCTGGGCATGATGTGTCGCCACATAATCCGCCAGTGCGAGGCCCCGTAGGAATAGGCCGCCTCCACATAGGGGCAGTGGGCCACGCCAAGCACCTGCGAGCGCACCAGCCGGGCCATGCCGGCCCAGCCGAGCAGGGTAAAGATCAGGATGATCGTCCAGTAACTCGTCCCCAGGTAGGTCGCCAGCAGAATCATCAGCGGCAGGCTGGGTATGGTAAAGAGGACATCGGCAAAGCGCATGATCAGCGTGTCCAATAGGCCGCCGGTATAGCCGGCCAGGGTGCCCATCAGAGTACCCAGGAGAGAAACCAGCAGGGAGGTGCTCAGGCCGACGATCAGGGAGACGCGCGTCCCGTGAATCAACTGGCTGAGAATGTCCACCCCCGCGCCGTCGGTGCCCAACCAGTGCTCCGCGCCGGGAGACTGCTTGCGCCGGCCCCGCTGGCGGATGTCGTAGGGGTCGTAGGGGGCCAGGCTTTCGGCCAGCAGGGAAACGACGACGATCAGCACAAAGACGACCAGCCCCCAGCGGCCAAGACGGTGACGCAGGAGCGCGGGAATAAAGGACACGGCGTTTCCCCTGCCCTAGTCCTCGACGACGACACCCGGCCCGTAGATTGGCCGGCCATATCCCTTTTTCGTCGCCGAGTTGTCAAAGATCTGCTCGATCGTAAAGAGGTACACCGGCCGCTCCGGCCACCGCTCCGGGTAAGGGCGATGGTAGACGTCGTGCTGGGCGTTGACCAGGGTGTGGTAGAGCCCCTCGGTGTGGATTTCCACCCGCCCCCGGAGCTCGTAACTGATCATCGGCGGCTGGTAAAAGAGCAGCGTGCAGGCGGGGTTGGCCCGAAAGTTGGCCCAGGAGTGGTCCCGGGCCAGTTCGAGCGTGCCCAGTTTGGTAAAGTCAATCCGCCCGGCGCAGCCCTCGCCGTAGAGCAGGCGCACCAGGAGCTGCAGACCCTCCTCGCTGTACCCCTCGCGCCAGCCCCGGTTGATGTGCTCCAGGTAGGCGTCCAGGGTCTCCCGGACATACTCCTCCTTGGGCACAAAACCGACCCCCTTGATCGAGGCGTTCAGGCCGGCCGGCCCGTAGGAGACGATGGCCGGGGTGTGGCGGGTAAAGCCCAAAAAGATCTCGTGGTGCGGGACCTGTTCCCCTTCGGCCTGACGGCGAATCAGTTCGGCCCGCCCCCGATAGACCCAGTTAAGAAACGCTTCCGGCAGTCGGTGTTCTTTGGTCATGGGTTCTCCTTTTATCTCAATCGCACACGAGGATCAAAGACGCTGTAGACCAGGTCGGCCAGCAGGTTGCCGATCAGCGTGAGCGCGGCCAGGAGGAGAAAGACCCCCTGCATGAGCGGATAGTCCAGCGAGCGCGAGGCCTCCAGGATCAACTGGCCCATCCCTTTCCAGGAAAAGATGCTCTCGATGAGCACCACGCCCCCCAGCAGGCCGGCCAGGCTCATCCCCAGGCTGGTGATCAGCGGCAAAAGGGCGTTGCGCAGGACGTGGCGAAAGAGCACCTGTCGCTCGGAGAGGCCCTTGGCCCGGGCCGTGGCGATATAGCCCTGGCCCAGCGTCTCGATGACGCTGGAGCGGACCAGGGTGGCATAGCCGACGATTCCCATCACCGTCAGCGAGAGGACCGGCAGGAGGGCATGCCTGGCGGTGCTGAGCAGAAAGGGCAGGTTCCAGCCTCGGGGGATGCCGATCTCGGCCATGCCGTAGGGGGGCAGAAGCGGGAGGTAAAAGGCAAAGAGCAGCAAGAGCAAGAGGGCGAACCAGAAGGAGGGAATCGAGGAAAAGACCATCGAGATGCCCAGCACCGTCATGTCGAGGGGGCCCCCTCTGCGCCAGGCGGCATAGGCCCCGATAATTACCCCGAAAAAGAGGGAGAGGAGCATCGAACTGAGGGTGAGGACCAGGGTCCAGGGGATGCGCTCGGCGATCACCTCGATGACCGCCCGGCGGTAGGTGAACGAGACCCCCAGGTCGCCCCGGGCCAGGTTCTTCAGGTAGAGCCAGTACTGCACCGGCAGCGGCTTGTCCAGGCCGAACTGGGCCAGAATCTTGACCTTGTCCTCCGGCGAGACGCGCGGGTCGGCGTAAAACCGCTCGGCGGGGTCTCCAGGGATGATCCGGGGAAGGAAAAAGTTGAGCGTGAGGACGATGAAGAGGATCAGGACCAGTTGGGCCAACCGCCGGACGAGATATGCGCCGGACAAGAGCACCTCCGGGGAGGGTAGGGGGCGGCCGGCCCTGAGGCCGGCCGCCCCTGGGGTCGTTACTTCCTGGTCAGGTTCTCCAGGGTATCCATGTTGATGACGCCGCCGCCCTGCTCAATCACCCACCCGCTAAAGTGGGCCTCGCTGTAGAGGTTGAGGATGTTGGGGATGTAGAGCGGAATCTGCGGCATGTCCCGGGCCAGAATCTCCTGTGCCTGGTAGAGAAGTTGCTGCCGCTCGGCGATGTCAAAGGCGGTGCGAGAGGCTTGCGCCACCCCGTCGAACTCCTCGCTGGCGTACCCCCCATAGTTGAACCCGACGACCTGGCCATCCTCGATCACGCCTCGGTCGGAGCCCAGGTAGTAGGCGATCATGCCCGGCTCGCTCAGGCTCACGCCGGAGAGGACGGCATCAAAATCGGCCGCCTGCAGGCGGGGGCGCAGGCCCATGGGGTCCACCAGGTCCAGGGTGACCTGGATACCCACATCGGCCAGGTCGGCGGCGATATAGTTGGCCACATCCTGCGAGGCGGGGTCGGTGGTGGCGACGAACTGGATGTTGATCGGGGTGCCGTCGGGCTGGTCGCGCCAGCCATCGCCGTCGGCATCCACAAAGCCGGCCGCGTCCAGAGCGGCCATGGCCGCCTCGGGGTCATACTCGACCAGGGGGATGGCGTCGTTGTACCAGCGGGCGGCGGCCGGCGGGAAGAGCCCCGGCCCGACCGGTTCGGCAAAGCCCAGCAGGACATCCTCGATGATCGTCTGGGTGTTGATCGCCTGGGCCAGCGCCTTGCGGAACTCGAGGTTGTCATAGGGCGGCTTGCGCAGGTTGAACATGACCGTGGTCGTACCCAACCCTTTGACCTGGGCCACCTTGATCTCGGGATAATCCCCGGGGTTCTCCAGCACGTCCGCCGCGACATCCGGGGAGACATCCCAGCCGAGCACATCCAGGTCCCCCTGCTTGAGCGAGAGCACCGCCACCGTCTCGTCGGCGACGATCTGGACCGTGATCGTGTCCACCGAGGGGTTGTACCGATAGTGCTCGCCGGTCGCCTCCAGGATGAGGTACTGGCCGCCGGCCCGCTCCTGCAGGCGGAAGGGGCCGGAACCGACCGGGTTGTCCAGATTGGCGAAACTCTGGCCGTCGGCAATATCTTTCCAGATGTGCTCCGGGATGATGCTGACCACCGTGCCGACAAAGCGGGGCGCGTCCACCTGGGGGTAGTTGAACTGGATGTGGACGGTGTGCTCGTCCACCTTTTCGATGCCACCATAGTTCCTGGCGATAGCGAAAAAGATGGGGAACTGTTGCTCGGCCATGTAGGTGAAGGAAAAGACGACGTCATCGGCCGTGACCGGCTCGCCGTCGTGCCATTTCGCCTCGGGGTTGAGGTAGAAGGTGACCCCCATATAGTCCTCGTCCCACTCCCAGGAGTCGGCCAGGCCGGGGAGCAGTTCGGCCTGCTCCAGGTCGTATCCCAGGAGGGTGTCGTAGATCAGGCCGATGCAAAAGGTCTCGGTCGAGTTGAAGCCCAGGTAGGGGTTGAGGAGGTTGGCGTCCTCCTGCATCGCCACCAGCAGGTCTCCGCCCGTTGCCGGCGTAGCGGTGGGCTGGGGGGGCTGGGTGGCAGGTACGGCTGTGGGTTTGGCGGCGGCCGTCGGCGGGGGCGACGTCGGTGCAACGGCCGTTGGTTGAGCCGTTGGCCCACAGGCGGCCAGTGATCCGACCAGAAGAATTCCGACCAGCAGAATAACTGTGTGCTGCCTGGTGCTCATTTGCCTCCTCCTTTTGTCTTGGGCGAACACAACAGAACAAGACCATCAGCACGGAAAAAGCCCGAATCGAGGGGAAGTATAGCACGGGTGGGGGTGGCTGTCAACAAGAAAATCTCGGCGATTTGCCCATCCGTCCCTCTTTCTGCTATAATATCCCCGCAGGCACCGATCGGGAACCGGGGGTGGACGGTCCTGGACAGACGACCGTCCACCCCTACGAGCAAAAGATCGATCAAGGAGTCGCTCTGATGACCACTCAGAACCGGCCGGCCACCGACGCCCTGAACTGGGCGCAGCTAAACACCCTGATCGAGGCCAGCACCTGCTCAACGCCACCCTGGACCACACGGAGGTGCTGCGGCAACTGATCTTTCTGGCCGCTGAGGGCGTCCAGGCGGACCGGGCCACCCTCTACCTTCTCGATGAGGAACGACAGGAACTGCGCTCGCTCATCCTGATGGAGGAGAACCTGCACGAAATCCGCCTGCCGATTCAGGAGGGAGTGGCCGGCTATGTTGCCCGCACCGGCGAGACGGTCAACCTGACCGACGCCTACGCCGACCCCCGCTTCAGCCCACGCATTGACCGACAGATCGGCTACCGTACCCGCACCCTGCTGACCGTGCCCCTTCGGGACCCCCAGGGCAAGATCTGCGGTGTCCTGCAGGCGATCAACAAAGAGAAAGGCCCTTTTCAGGAGCAGGACCTCCTCTACCTGCAAGCCCTGGCCGGACAGTCCTCCCTGGCGTTGGAGAGCGCACGCCTGCACTCGGCGATGGTTGCCGACTGCCGTCGTCTCAAGTTTCTCTACCGCATCGGCAGCCTGCTGAGCGGTGAATACACCCGTGGGATTGAGTCCATCCTCCGGGAAGTACTGAAAGAGGCCGCCGAGGCGTTGGATGCCGAGAGCGGTTCGATTCTCCTGCCCGATCCGGCCCGCGAACGGTTGGTCTTTTTGACCATCTCGGGCGAAGAGGAGCCGGCCCTCCTACAGGTCGAGGTGCCAATAGAGCAAAGTATCGCCGGCTGGATTCTGCAGAACGAACAGGCGGTTATCATCAACGAGGTGCAAAGTGACCCCCGCTTTTTCGCCGGCGTGGATGAACGAACGGGCCGGGTCACACGGACAATGATCGGTACACCGCTGCAGATTCGTGGGCGCACGATCGGCGTCCTGGAGGTCCTCAACAAGCGGGAAGGCCGGCCCTTTACCCGGTCCGACCTGGACCTGGCCCAGGCCATCGCCAACCACACCGCGCTGGCCCTGGAAAGCGCGCAACATTACGAAACGCTCCGCCGGCTGGAAGAGCAACAGGAGCGTTGGGAAACGAGCGATTTTCCTGACCTGCTGACCTTGCTGCGGGGTTAGGCTGGCCCCTTTCGGGAACCCTCCCAACGGGACCGCTCCAGGAGCATGTCGTAGTAGAGGGTCTCGGCACGCCGCCAACGCCAGCGGAAGAAGGGACGCAGAGAGGCATACTCGGGAAGGTCAAAGAGAGCCCGCTCCACCGGTTGGCCGGCCGCGCGCCAGTAAGAGCGAACCCGGCGAAAGCCCAGACGGTCGTAGCAACGCACCGCCCGCAGGTTGGCCGCGGCCACATCGAGGAGCATGCGCCGAAAGCCCAGGGTGCGGAAGAAATAGTCCAAAAAGAGGCGCAGCGACTCGCTGCCGTATCCCTGCCCCACGTGGGTCGAGGCAAAGGCGATCCCCAGCCGGGCCGAGTCCCCCCAGAGGATCTCCCGCAGGGAGATCATGCCGATCAGGCGGCCTCTGAGGTCCTCCACACCGTAGGCCAGGTGGTAACGGCCATCGGTCAGGCGGGCAAACCAACGGTCGTTCTCCCGCCAACTGCAGCGGGGCATATCCCAGACAATCCCCAAGGGGTCATCAAAGGGTGGCCAGGACTGGCGGGCTTCCATATCCTCCCGGCGCAGCGGTCGGATGCGCACCCGAGGACCGAGCAGGGGCAGGATCGGCAGGTCGGACTCGACAGCGACAGCAAGACCGCCGGCGCCAGACCGCTCTGCAGGTTTGGCCTCAGGGGCAGCAGCCAAAGGACTCCTCCTACAACGCCAGAGCGCGACGCGCTTTCTCCAGAATCGGCCCCACCTTTTCCTCGGCCTGGCACAGGCGCACGCGCTCCCCGATATAGGCCCAATCCAGCTTTTTCCCCTGAAAGCGCAGGAGGGCCTCGAAATCGCGGCGGTGTTCCTCCCGCTCCTGCTCCGAACATGCTCGCAGGAGGGCCTTGTGCACCAGGACATCCTCAGGAGAGAGTACCTGCACCCGCGCCCCCAGCAAGGGGAGCCGTCTCAGGTGTTGAATCATCGGCGCATCCAGAAAAAAGGGGTAACGCCGGCCGTCGAAGGTCAGGGTCAGGTCGTCAAAAAGTTTGACGCCCCGCCAGAGGAGGATGCGGCCGTCGCACTGGGCCATCCGACCGGCCTCCTCCAAAAGATGGCGGACCTCCCACAGTTTTCCCGAGGCAAGGAGGATATCCACATTGGCGATCGGCCGACGCGAGCCGTAGGCATAGGCAGCCGCACCCGCACAGACCCCCCAGTCCAGGCCGGCCCCATCGAGCAACCGTTGAACAGCACCCAGATTTCCCGCGATTAAGGACATGGCCCTCTCCTCAAGCCACCAGTTCCAGACCGCATTCAGGGTGGAGCCTGAACGCGTGTCATTTTACTACATCCCCTTCGACAAGTCAAAATTGACCTTGTCGGCATCCTGTGGTATAATAAGCGTCGCTCGAATGAGGGCGGCAGATTGAACCTGATTCAGCATCGTTCGGGACGGCAACCTTGCCGCAGAGAGCCTCCTTTGGGAGCAGAACGCTCCTGGGTCCTGGAAAAACCGGTGGGGCCCGAGCCACAAGCACAGAAACAGGAGGGCACATGATGCAATTCTCAGTCGGCGACAAGATCGTCCATCCCTACCTCGGCGCCGGCCGCATCACCGCAATTCGCGAAAAGTCGGACAACGATACCGAACCGTACTATGTGATTGAAATCCCGGCCAAGGAACTGACCACCTACATCCCGGCATCACGCACTGTTGAGGTAGGGATGCGCCGGGTTATGTCCCGATCCAAACTGGCCCGCGTCTTGAGGACGTTGCGCAGCCGCTCCGACGACCTGCCGGACGACTATCGTGAGCGACAGGAGCAGATTGAGAAAAAGATTGAAACCGGCCGGCCGCTCCTGATCGCCGAGGCGGTGCGCGACCTGACCCGGAAGAAACGGACGGGCAATTTGACCAAAAAAGATGCGGACCTGTTGAGCCAGGGGCGCGAATTCCTGATCGGGGAGATGGCCATGGTAACCGACCTGGAAGCGGCTGAGGCCCGCAAGGCGCTGGACGAGGCCCTGGAAAAAGGGTTGGCCGAGGAGGAAGCAAGCGCCTCGTAGCTGGGGGCAATTTGCCAAAACCTGGAACCTGTGGTAAACTGAGCGTGCTGCCGAGGTGGCGGAACAGGCAGACGCGCTGCGTTCAGGGCGCAGTGGGCTTTACGCCCATGGGGGTTCGAATCCCCCCCTCGGCACCAGACAAGAGCGGGAATACCGCTCTTGTTTTGCTTTTGGGAAAAGACCGGCCCCCTGGCCAGGTCGCCAGGGGGCCGGTGCAGAAGGGGAGGAAAAGCAATCTAGGGGGTGCAGAGGATAAAGTTCGCCTCAGTCCCTGTATGATAGGAGTACTGCTGACCCTGGGCCTCCAGAACGATCAGATACCCCGGCGTGATCACCTGCAGGTACATCTGCCCCGGTTGGGGGCAACCCAGACTGCTATCCCGCCACATCTTTTCCTCCACCTGAACGACCGTAATCTCGTCGGTGGAGATTTGCAACCGCTCGGCCAGGTCGCGAACAACGCGCTCCACAAGGGGTTGGGCCTCGGGCAGACCGCCCATGCTATCCTCCTGGCACAAAATGACCCGCTCCTGGTCGGTATGGTAATCGTAGGTGCGGCCCCCATACTCCACCAGGATGCGATAGCCGGGGGTGATGACGGTGGCACAGCCACCACCCACAGCGGGGCAACCCAGACAGGCGTCGGGCCAGTCCACCGCCTCGACAGAGAGGACGGTCAGTTCGTCGGTGCCCACCGAGGCCCGCCGGGAGAGGTCGGCCAGGACCTGCTCCACCAACGGCTGGGCCTCGCCCCAATCGGCGGCGGCAGCCCTGTCCATATCGCTCTGGCAGAGGACTACCCGGTCGGCCCCGGCGTGGTATTCGTAGGTCTGCCCATCCACCTGCAGACGAATCTTGTAGCCCGGTGTGATAACGTCCATACAGGACTCTCCCTCGGCGGGACAGCCCAGGCAACTGTTGGGCCACTCGACGGCCTCGACCGAGAGGACCTCCACGGCGTCGCTGCTGCTGGTCAGGCCAGTCCGTTGCAACAGGTCTGCGATAGCCTGATCGAGCAGCGCTTGGGCTTCCGCCGGCCAGGGGGCCGGGGTGGCCTCTTGCACCTGCCGACCGGGGGCGGAGGTCGGCACCTCCCCACAGGCGGCAATGACCACAGCGAGCAAAAAGAACGAGAAGAACAGCACGGCTTTTTTCATCACACACCTCCTCAATCTAAGGAACGTTCCGTGACCCTTTTAAAAAAAGACGCCGGTGGTTTCTTATCGTTCCGCCGAGGTTACTCCTGTCGGGAAAGCAGCCCCTTTTCAGTCCCCTTGGGGAGGGCGAATCACCTCGACCCCGCCCATATAGGGACGCAAGACCTCCGGGACGAGCACACTGCCGTCGGCCTGCTGATAGTTCTCCACCACCGCGATCCAGGTGCGCGGCAGGGCCAGTCCGGAGCCGTTGAGCGTGTGGGCAAAGCGCGGCTTTTCACCAGGAGCCGGCCGATAGCGAATCCCGGCCCGGCGGGCCTGAAAATCGCCAAAGTTGCTGCATGAGCTGACCTCGAGCCATTCCCCGCACCCCGGCGCCCACATCTCCAGGTCGAACTTGTTCGCGGCGACGAAACTGAGGTCGCCGGTGCACATCTGCACAAGGCGATAGGGAATCTCGAGCAGGCGGCAGACCTCCTCGGCGTCGGCGATCAACTGTTCCAGGGCGGCGTCGGACCGGTCGGGCTCGACGACCTTGACCAGTTCCACCTTGTCGAACTGGTGCACCCGCTTGATGCCCCGGACGTCGCGGCCGGCGCTAAACTTTTCCCGGCGGAAACAGGGGGTATAGGCGACGTAGGAGAGGGGCAGGGACCCGGGGGGCAGAATCTCCTCCCGGTGCAGGTTGGTCACGGGGACCTCGGCAGTGGGGATGAGCCAGAGGTCCTCCTCGGCGTCGCGGTAGAGGTTATCCCCAAACTTGGGCAGGTTGCCGGTGCCGACCATACAGTCGCCCCGTACCAGGTAGGGCGGGGAGACCTCGGTGTAGCCGTGCTTTTGCACGTGCAGGTCGAGCATCCAGGCGATCAGGGCCCGTTGCAGGCGGGCGCCCAGCCCTTTGAGGACGTAAAAGCGAGAGCCGGAGAGTTTGACGCCGCGTTCCAGGTCCAGGATGTCGAGGGCCGGCCCCAACTCCCAGTGAGGTCTGGGGGAAAAGTCAAAGGCCGGCAGTTCCCCAACCGTGCGCACAACGACATTATCCCGCTCGTCCACCCCATCGGGGACCGACTCGTGGGGCAGGTTGGGCACCTGCAGGAGAAGGTCCTGCAACTGCGGTTCCACCTGGCGCAGTTCCTCCTCCAGCATGGGGACCTGTTCCTTCCAGGAGCGCACCTGCTCGATCAGGGTCTGTCGCTCATTCGGGTCGCGGGTGCGGCCGATCTCTTTGGAGGTCGCGTTGACCCGCGCCCGCAATTCCTCCAACTCGCTCAGGATTTCCCGCCGCCGGCGGTCCAGTTCGAGAATCTGGTCAATGGGGGCCTCCTGATGCAGACGACGCATCTGCTCCCGGACAAAGTCAGGACGCTCCCGAATCAGTTGCAGATCGAGCATTGGTGTCCACCTCCAAGCAAAAAGCCGTTCGGGAGTTCGGCGGCACGTCCCGCTGCCCCGCAGCGGCCGGCAACTCTGCAGGGCCACGGTCCACCTGCTTGCTCCGTCACGTTTTTTCATTCTACCACAGCAGGGGACGAGATGCAAAAGATTCAGCTGTAGGGGCAGGTCTTGCGCCTGCCCACCAGGAGGGAGGCCCTGCCATCCAATGCACTCCAAACCGGACAGGTACAGGACCTACCTCCCCCTCGGCCCCCTTTTGTGGTACAATAGAAAAAAAGGAGGCGGCGATGGAAACAGCGGAACGTGGACGCTGGCACATCCTGGTCGTGGACGACGAGCCGGAGATCCTGGGCTACCTGAAGCGGGGACTGACCTTTGAGGGGTTCCGCGTCTCGACGGCCGCGGACGGGCAAACGGCCCTGGAACGGGCCGGCCAGGAGCCGCCGGACCTGGTCATCCTGGACCTGATGCTGCCCGATATGGATGGCATCGAGGTCTGTGAGCGGCTGCGTCAGGACGATGCCACCCTGCCGATCCTGATGCTCACGGCGCGGGACAGTGTGCTCGACCGGGTGGCCGGCCTGGAGAGCGGGGCCGACGACTATCTGGTCAAGCCGTTCGCCTTTATCGAACTGCTGGCCCGCATTCGGGCGTTGCTGCGGCGGGCGGCCCGTCGCCGCGAGGAGGAACCGCCCCTGCTGCAATATGCCGACCTGACGATGGACCCACAAGCGCGTATGGTGGAACGGGCCGGCCGGCCAATCCGGTTGACGGCACGCGAGTTCGACCTGCTGGAACTCTTTTTGCGACACCCCAACCAGGTGCTCACCCGCGACATTATCCTGGAAAATATTTGGGGCTATCAGGACGACTTGCCCGAATCCAATATCGTGGACGTGTACGTGCGCTACCTGCGGAACAAACTGGAGGCGGAGGGAAAACCCCGCCTGATCCAGACGGTCCGCGGGGTCGGGTACGTCCTGCGGGAGGAGTAGCGCGGTGTCTATTCGCACACGGCTGACCCTGTGGTACGGTGCGGTGATGAGTTTACTGCTCCTGATCTTTGGGAGCATCCTCTACGGCACCCTGCGCCAGAGCCTGATGAGTGGGCTAGACCGGCGGCTCCTGGAGACCGGTCGGGATGTGCAGGCAACAGCCCAGAGCCACCTGGTGCTGACCTTCCCCTTCAACTGGCAGGAGGTGGTCACGCTGGCCCCGCCGGATGTCTTTGCCACGCCGGACATCTTTATCCAGATTTGGGAACTGGACGGGACGGTGGCGGCCAGGTCGGCGAACCTGCGGCAGCAGCTCCTCCCGCCACCGCCGCCGGCGGTCAAACAGCAGGTCCTGGCCGGCCGGCCGCGCATCGAGACGGTGGAGGTGGGCCCGACGCGTCTGCGCATCCGCAGCGAGCGCATCATGAGCAAAGGCCGGCCGGTGGGGCTGTTGCAGGTGGCGGCCTCACTGCGGCCGGTGGATGAGGCGATGAACCGCCTTCTGGTCACCCTGCTGATCGGAGGGGGGGCCGGCCTGCTCCTAGCCCTCGGTGGGGGCGCGTGGCTGGCCCGGCAGGCGATGAAGCCGATCACCCAGGCCATCGAAAGTGCGCGCCGCATCAGCCGCACGGAGAATCTGAGCGAGCGCATCCCCGCCCCGGGCACGAACGACGAGATCGGCCGGCTGGTCAGCACCTTCAACGAGATGCTTGACCGCCTGCAACGCCTCTTTCTGGGCCAGCAACGCTTCATCACCGACGTCTCCCACGAACTGCGTACCCCGCTGGCCGCCATTCGCGGGAACCTGGAGGTCCTCCAACGTGGTGCCCGGGATGATCCCGAGATTCTCCGGGACTCGCTGCAGGATATCGAGCGGGAGGTGCTGCGGCTCTCCCGGATGGTGGCCGACCTGCTGGTGCTGAGCCGGGCCGATGCCGGCGTCCACCTGGAGCGACGGCCGGTGGAACTGGAACGGCTGTTGCTGGAGATCTATCGGGAGGCCACCCATCTCTCGCGAGGGGTCCAGGTTCGCCTGGGACGGGAGGACCAGGTGCAGGTCCTGGGCGACGAGGACCGCCTGAAGCAGGTGCTACTCAACCTGGTGGACAATGCCCTCAAATACACCCCGGCCGGGGGAACGGTGACCCTTGCCCTCTATGCCGAAGGGCCCTGGGCCTGCCTGTCGGTCAGCGACACAGGCAGCGGCATCCCGGAGGAGGAACAGGCGCGCATCTTTGACCGTTTTTATCGGGGAAAGGAGGGGCAACGACGGGGAGGACTGGGGTTGGGGCTTTCGATTGCCCGCTGGATCGTCGAGGAGCATGGCGGCGAGATTACACTGACGAGCCGGCCGGGAGAGGGGAGCACCTTTACGGTGTGGCTGCCGCGGATGACGGAGGAGATGGTCGCAGGGCGACCGGAACCACCTGCTAGGTCAACTCGATAAAGGAACGACGTTAGGAGCGTCGGATGGAGATTGTGCTGGCCAAAGAGATGGGCTTTTGCCACGGGGTGCGGCGGGCGATTCAACTGGCCGAGGAGGCTGCCCAGGAGGGCGGGCCGGTGTACACACTGGGCGAGATTGTGCACAACCCCCAGGTGGTCGAACGGCTCGAGCGGTTGGGCGTGCGGGTGATTGCCGACCTGGACGAGGCCGAGCCCGGCAGCACCGTTATGGTTACCGCCCACGGTGCCCCCCCAGAGGTTATGGCCGAGGCAGAACGGCGGGGAATCACCCTGCTGGACGCGACCTGCCCGCTGGTGCTGCGGGTGCACCGACTGGTGCAGGAGATGGTCGAGGCCGGGTACAGGGTGGTCATCTGCGGGGACCCGGGCCATGTCGAGGTGCACGGCATCCTGGGACACGCCGGGCCGATGGCAGTGGCCGGCCGCACCCTGGAGGAGGTACGCACCTATGCCGCCGAGAGGGGCCTCCCCCTCCCCTGGGAGGCCCACCGCCGCCTGGTCGTCGTCTTTCAAACGACCCAACGGCAGGAGGTGTACCGCACCTTCGTCGCGGACCTGGCACAAGAGGCCCTGCCCCGCCTGCGGGAGATGCGCATCCTGAACACGGTCTGCGCGGCGGTGGCCCGGCGCGAGCCGGCAGCCCGGCAACTGGCCCGTTCGGTGGACCTGGTCATCGTCGTTGGGGGGAGGCGCAGCGCCAACACCCGCCACCTGGCCGAGACCTGCGCCGGCACCGGCGTGCCCACCCACCACATCGAACGGGCGGCAGAACTGCGGAAAGAATGGTTTGCGGGGGTACAGCGCGTCGGCATCGCCGCCGGCACCTCGACCGCAGATGAGACGGTGAACCAGGTCATCCAGCGGCTACGGGAGATCGGTGGATGAGGGCGGCTCTTCCGCAGGCGGGCGAACCTGCTCGGGGCGCAGGGTCCAGGGGTTGAGCGGGGTGGTGGGGCGGGACGGCGGGGCCGGTTTCCTGAGTTCGCGCAGGAAAAAGACCAAGGCGACGGCCAACCCCAGGAGTAAGAGGCCCGCACTCAGCCCAAAGAAGAGGAACGACCGCCTATAGGCAACCTCAAAGCCGTCCAACGCACAGAGGTGCCCTGAGGAACCGGGGTGTCTTTGCTCCGCAACGGTCAGTTCCAGGCGGTGCGGGCGAGGGGGAAACTGCCGGCCCAATCCCTGCACCAGCGGCAGGGTGACCCACTCCTCGGTGGGGCTGTAGAGGTCCAGGTAGGCCTGACCAAAGGCGTCTTTGGGGAGGGTGGTGCCCTTGCCGGAGACGCCGTCCACCGTCACGGCCAGCCGGCCGCCATCCGGCCCTTTGCGCACGCGCAGGTTCAGGTCGCTGCCCATAAAGGTCAGGGTCAGCCGGCTCCCCAGTTCGCTGCTCAGGAGGTAGGCTCCGCCGCTGTACTCGGGCCCATAGATCGGCCGCCAGTCCCCCCAGCGCCAGACCGGGGCGGCCATCTCCTCATACCGGCCGGGGGCGGCGACCAGCAGTTCGGCGACGGCATCCCGCACGGCCGTGTACACGGGGAGGGGGGTAAAGTCCTCGTTGACCATGCGGAAATAGTGCTCGGCGGACTCGCGGGGGATTTCGCCCCCCTGGCGAAAGTACCAGATCGAGATGACCCCGGCCCAAGGCCAGTGCTCGCGGGCATAGCGAATGCCCTGGACGGTATAGAGGGCCTGCTGTTCCTCCGTGACCCGGCCCCAGCGGGTGTCCTGCACCGTCGGCGGGACGGCGTTCCAGCCGTACTCGTTGAACCAGATCGGCTTGTCCATATCGCCGTACTTTTCCATCACCAGGCGAAGGAGTTCGACCCGGCGAAAGTTCAGCCGGCCGGGGTCGGGCGGGGCATCGGGGGGGTCGTTGAAGCCGTAGGCGTTGGCCGACATGATGTCAAAGTAGGCTCCTCCGCCGGCCTTGTAGACCTCTTCCAGGTAGGTCAGCTCGCTCACAAAGAGGCGGTGGGGATCGTCGGCGGTGTTTACGGCCAGCGGGGCACAGAGGATGCGGATGTTGGGGTCGGCCTCTTTGGCCCGCTCGTAGGCCAGTTGGAGGAGGCGGACGTAGGCGCGGGCGTCCACCGGCGCGCCCTCGCGCCATTCGGTGTGCAGGTTGGGCTCGTTCCAGATTTGGAGGTAGTGGATACGGCCTTTGTAGTGTTGGACGAACTGGTAGATAAACTCGGCGTAGGTGGAAGGGTCGGAAGGAGAGGCCTGGGGGGTACTACCGGCCGGCCGGGCCCACTCGGGCGGCCGGTCCACCCGGGCGATAATCTCCAGCCCATATTCCTCGGCCATGTCCACGATGCGGTCAAACTTTTCCCAACTGCTCTTGTCGTACTTGTAATCCCAAAAGACCCCCGGCTGCGGCTCAATCTCGGCCCAGGAGAACTGCTGGCGTACCCAACCGATGCGGGCGTCAGCGATCATCTGCATGGTATGGCGAATCTTCCACTCTTCCGCCTCCCGATCCAAAAAGACGTTCACGCCATAGGGGTTCAGGTCGGTATCGGGGATGGCAAGGGCCGCCCTGGGGGGCGGGAGGGCCTGCGAAGAGAGGGGACCCAGGGTCAACATGTCCACCACCAGGCAGGCCAGGGAAAAAAGGACCAGCATCGTCAGCACAACCAGCCGCCGCAACGAACGCGGACGATCGACCAAGAAACACCTCCTGCCGAGGTTTGCCTGGGTACCATTATACCATCGGGACCCCCTTTCGGCAACCGACGTTGAAACATCTTGCTCTCTTTTGCGTACCCCTGGTAACAAGGCTGTACAAACCGGCGGCCTTGTGGTAGAATAGAGGCAAGTCCCGGCCAACGGGTCGGGAGCGGTTAAAAAAGGAGGTCAACCGATGGCATCGCTGTTGAAGAGGATTCGGGACCTGATTAGCGCCAACCTTCATGCCATGCTGGACCAGGCTGAAGACCCCGAAAAGATGGTCAACGAGTACCTGCGCCAGATGCAGGACCAACTGTACGAGGCGCGCATGGCCGTGGCTGCGGCAATGGCCGACGAGAACAAACTGCACCGTCTCTGGACCACCAACCAGGCCCTGTCCCAGGAGTGGGAGGACAAGGCCGCCGCGGCCCTCAAGGCGGGCAAGGAGGACCTGGCCAAGCAGGCGTTGCTGCGCCGGCGGAACTACCTGACCCTGGCCGAGACCTACCAGAAGCAGTACGAGGCCCAGGACAAGCAGGTCGAGGAACTGCAGGACGCCCTGGTCAAACTGGAGGCCAAGATCGCCGAGGCCAAGGCCCGCCGCGAACTGATCGTCGCCAAAAAGCACCGCGCCGAGACGCAGGAGGCGATCGTCGCCACCGTCCGCACCCTGGGGGAAAGCACGACCGCTTTTGAGGGACTGGCCGCCCTGGAGGAACGGGTGGACGACCGGCTGGCCCGGGCCGAGGCGATGGCCGAACTCGAGGGGGGCGCGCTGGAGACCCGTCTGGAGGACGTGGAGCAGGAAGACGTCGTCGAGCAGGACCTGGCGGAACTGAAAAAGAAGTTGGGGATGGAAGAAGAGGCCTAACCGCCGCCCAGGTTGATCTGAACAAACCGGGAGGACCCGCGGGTTCTCCCGGTTTCCCCACCCGTTTCGGCGGAAAGGAAAAGGAACGTGAGAAGACGGAACCTGATCATCTTTGGGCTCTTTCTGGCGGTCACGGTGGTGATTGTCATCGGCGTCTATTTCGGCTTGATCCGCCGCCGGCAGGGGGGGCTCCTGACCCCGCTGCCCGAACTCAGGATTCAGATCGTCCACGCCACCGACGAGGGGGACTGGATAAGCAGCGCCGCCGAGCGGTTCAACGCCGAGAAGCACGTCCTGAACGGCCAGCAGATTGTGGTCGAGTTGATCGGGTTGGACAGCGTCGAGGCCTATCTGGATATCAAGGAAGGCCGGCTCCGGCCCACGGCCTGGTCGCCGGCCTCCTCTTTCTGGGCCAACCTGCTCAACGCCGACTGGAGCGTCGAGCACGGCACCGACCTGGTCATGTATGTGGGGCAGTACCAGGCCACGCCGCTGGTCCTCTCGCCGATGGTCTTTGTGATGTGGCAGGACCGGGCGCAGGTCTTTGAGTCCAGTCTGGGTACACCCGACTGGGACACGATTCAGCAGGCCGTCAGCCTGCCGAACGGCTGGAGCGACTTGGGCGGGGACCCCAACTGGGGGCTGGTCAAGTTCGGACTGGCCGACCCGCTCTACAGCAACGCCGGCATGAGCGCGCTCGCCCTGGCGACCTACCATTTTTACGGGAAAACGCGCGGCCTGACGGTTGGCGACATCACGACCGACGAGTACACGCAGTGGGTTGAGCCTCTCTGGGCCAGTACCGTCGGTGGGTACGAGCGAGCCTCCTCCGACCTGATGAAGAACATGGTCCTCTATGGACCCTCCACCTATGACGTCATCATGGTCTATGAGAACCTGGTTGCGGCGCAGATGAAGAACGCACCGGGCCGCTGGGGCAGTGAACTGCGGGTGTACTACCCGGAACTGAACCTGTGGAACGACCACCCCTTCTGCATCCTGATGGGCGAGTGGTCCAGCGCGGACCAGAAGGATGCCGCGCTGGAGTTTCAAAGGTTCCTCCTCAGCGAAGAGATGCAGCAGGAGGCGCTGCGGCAGGGGTTCCGGCCGGCCAATGTGGATGTCCCGGTGATCAACGAGGACCCGGAGAACCCCTTCAACCGACACCAGGCCCAGGGTCTGGAAGTGCAGATTCCGCGCATCAACCTGGTTGAAGTGCCCTCTGCCGAGGTCATCAAAGCGTTGCAACTCAAATTCCAACGGCTCCAGCCCTGAGCGGAGGGAAGGAGGAGGTTCCTTGAATCGTCTGATCCGAGACAAGCGCGTACTGCTCCTGGGACTGGCTCTCCTGGCTGCAGCGCTGGCCTGCTGCATCGGCGGGGTGGTCTGGTGGCTGGTCGGCCGGCAACCCTCCCCCTCGGTTGACGAACAGATTACCCTGCTGGTGCTCTATTCGCCGGAGAAGGAGGGCTGGCTCGTCCCGCTGGTGAAGGAGTTTAACGAGCAAAAGAATGAGGTCGGCGGGGAACGGGTCTATGCGCTGGCCCAACCGATGGACTCTGGGGAAGCGATGGAGGCGATTCTGGCCGGGGAGCGGCGGCCGGCCGTGTGGAGCCCGGCCAGCACGTTGTGGGTGCCCCTGCTCAACCGGCGCTGGCAGGAAAAGACCGGAAGCAGCGAACCGCTGGCCATCCATCCCGAACCGCTGGTGGTCAGCCCGCTGGTCATCGCCATGTGGGAGGACCAGGCCCGGTCTATGGGCTACCCGGAGCAGGCCATCGGCTGGCAGGAGATTATCGCGGCCACGCTGGACCCCAACCAGCCCTTCGAACTGGGCCACACGAACCCCTACTTTTCCAACAGCGGCCTGCTCAGCGTGGCCGCGGAGGGATACGCGGCGGTGGGCAAGGTGCGGGACCTGACGCCGGAGGACCTGGCCCGACCGGAGACGCGCCGGTACATCCAGGAGATCGAGCAGGCCATCATCCACTATGGCGAATCGAGCGAGTACTTTGCCCAGCAGATGGCCCAACGCGGCCCCTCGTACGCCAGCGCAGTCGTCCTGGAGGAGCATACCGTCGTCCGGTTGAACAGCGGCTACTACGGCTCCCTCCCCCAGCCGCTGGTGGCGATCTATCCTCGCGAGGGCACCTTCTGGAGCGATCATCCCTTTGTCGTCCTGCGGGGGGAATGGGTAGGGCCGGAGGAACAGGCCGCCGCGCTGCTCCTGCGCGATTTTCTCCTCTCCCCAGAGGCCCAACAAAGGGCCCTGGAGTTTGGCTTCCGGCCGGCCGACGTCAACATCCCCCTGACCAACTCGATTCTGCGCCCCGACATGGGGGTTGACCCCCTCCAGCCGCAGACCGTCCTGGAGATCCCCTCCGCCGAAACGCTGGAAGCCCTCCTGGAGACGTGGCAGGCGGTGCGCAAGCGGGTCAATGTCATCCTGGTCGTGGACATCTCCGGCTCGATGGAGGGAGTCAAACTGGCCAATCTTCAGGATGGGTTGAACCTTTTTCTGGAGCAGTTGGCCGATGACGACGATGTGGGGATTGTGACCTTTAACGATCAGATCGAGACGCTGAGCCCGCTGGGCCCGCTGGGGGCCAAACGGGAGGAGTTGCGGGAGGCGATTGACGGCCTCTCGGCCAACTACAAGACGGTGCTCCACGACGCCACGCTGGAGTCGCTCACCCAGATGACGGTCGCTTACGACCCAGACCGCATCAACGCGATCGTCCTGATGAGCGACGGACTGGACACCGCCTCCCGAACCAGCGAACGGAAGCTCTTGCGCGAGTTGGAACGCACCGTCTCGGAGGTGCCGATTCGCATCTTTACGATCGCCTACGGCGATGACGCCGACCGGGACCTGCTCCAGCAGATCGCCGAGACGACCGAGGGGCGGATGGTTGAGGGAACGCCGGAGAATATCCGCCGCATCTATATCATCCTGTCCAGTTACTTTTAAGAGGAGGACGGATGAAGCAACCAACGAACCCGGCCCAGGAAGCCCGCCGACGCAAAATGCGCATCGCCATCACCTATGCCCTGACCACACCGATGGCCGGAGCCACACTGGCGATCACGGTGCTGGTCACCGTGCTGACAGGGTTTCTCTGGTTCCTGCCGATCGGGCTTTTCTTTTACGGCCTGCTAGTCTGGTGGACGCTGCGCGACGAAGAGCAGGTTCGCAAGGTCATCATTGACGAACTCTACCCGGAGCGGAGTGCGGATCTGCGCAAATTGTGGGGCAAGTACGCTACCATCATGCAGGAGGCCCTGGACGACCGTAAGCGGATCGAAACGGCGATCGCCCAATCACCGCCGGCGATTCAGCGGGCCCTGGCCGACACCCTGGAACAGATCGGCGTCATCACCGACCGCATCTATGAGATTTCGTACAAGGCCCAGTCGCTGGAGGAATCGCTGGACCCGCTGAACGAGGCCCGTGAGCGGCAGGAGATCGCCCGTCTGCGCCAACTGTTGAAAACGACCGACGACCCTTATCTCCTGCAGCAGTACCGGGAGACGCTGGCGACCAAAGAAGAACTGCTGGAGAATGTCATCCGGGTGCGCAATGCCCTGGAGCGGTGGCACGCCCAACTGGAGCGGGCGGCCACCACGCTGGACAACCTGTACTCGCAGGTGCTGATGATTCGGTCAGCCGAGATTCGCAACCTGACCGAGGCGAGCGATGTCGTCTCGCAAAGCCTACGCGAACAGGTCGAAGAACTGCGCCTGACCAGCCAGGCGATGGATGAGGTCTTTGCCCAACAACAATGACCTGGAGGAATTGGTGAGACTACGGCAAACGCTTTGGGGAACATTGCTGCTTTTGGGGCTGCTGCTCCTCTCCTGTGGACCGACCCAGACGGTCAATCCCGACACGCACGTGTACAAAGGCGAGATCGTCATCGGCTATGCCGGCCCCCTCACCGGGAGCCAGGCAGCGGTGGGGATTGACCTGTGGAAAGGGGCCGAACTGGCCGCGCTGCACTACAACCGGCAGGGGGGCGTCCTGGGGTACAAGGTGCGCGTTTTGCCGCTGGACGACCAGGCCGACGGCGAGGTGGCGGTGGAGGTGGCGCAGCAGTTTGTCGAGGAAAAGGTCACCGCCGTCGTGGGGCACTATTCCAGTGGGGCGACGCTCCCCGCCTCCAGGGTCTATGCCGAGGCCGGCATTCTGGAAGTGACCACGATGGCCAGCAATCCGGCGATCAGCCAGCAGGGAATTGAGACCTTTTTCCGGGTCTGTCCGGTGGACTCGGTGCAGGGGCCGCGGGATGCCGAGTTTGCCGTGCAGACGCTGGGGGCGCGGCGCATCTCGATTGTGCACATCGGCGGGGACACCTACTCGGAGGGGTTGCGCGACGAGTTTACCCGGCGGGCCGAGGAGTTGGGCGCGACGGTTGTGGGGGCGCACCCCTACGAGGACGGCGCGGTGGATTTCAGCGAGATCGTGGCCCAACTCCAGGCCGAGCAGCCCGATCTGCTCTTTTTCTCCGGCTACTATCCGGGAGGGGACATCCTCCTGCGGCAGATGCGCGAGGCCGGCATTGAGGCGATCTTTCTCAGTGGGGATGGCTCGTTCGAGTATGGTTTCCTGCGCGAAGCGGGCAAGGCCGCCGAGGGGGCCTACATCTCCTCGCTCTTTCCCGACGTGCTGGCGACGCCGGCCATGGCCGACTGGGTCGAAGAGTTCCGCGAGACCTACCGCTTTCAACCGGGAATCAACAGCCCGGCCGGCTATGCCGCTATGCAGGTCATCCTGGAGGGGATCAAGGCGGCCGGCAGCACCGACCCGGCCGCGGTTGCAACCGCAATCCGCAATAGGACGATCGAAACCCCCTACGGCCCTCTGCGCTACGACGAAAAGGGTGACCTGGTCGAGCAAAAGATTCCGATCTTTGTGGTGAAAGAGGGTCGCTTTGTCGAGTGGCAGGAGGAATAGACGCTACCCTCGAACCCGCTCCAGGTAGAGCGGAGACATCCGTCGCAGTTCCTCGATGATTCCGGGCAACACCGAGAGGACGCGCTCGATCTGCTCGGAGGTATTCATCCTCCCCACGGTCAGGCGCAGTGAACCCAGGGCCACCTCCGGGGGCACCCCCATCGCCCGGAGGACGTGGGAGGGCTCCAACGCCCCGGAGGTACAGGCAGAGCCGCTGGAAGCGCAGATGCCCAACTGGTCCAGTTTGAGCAGGACCGATTCCCCTTCGACAAATTCAAAGCAGAGGTTCACATTGTTGGGCAGGCGTTGGGTACGATGGCCGTTCAACCGGGCAAAGGGAATCGCCCCCAGGAGGCCCTCGATCAGGCGGTCGCGGAGATGGGCGCAGTGGGCCGAAAGGGAGTCCCGCTCCTCCTGAACCAGCCGCAGGGCGGTGGCCAGGCCCACGATGCCGGGGACGTTCTCCGTGCCGGCCCGGCGACGCCGCTCCTGAGCCCCACCCTCGATCAGGGGCAGGAGCGGCACCCCCCGCCGCACGTAGAGCATTCCCACCCCCTTGGGGCCGTAGAACTTGTGCGCCGAGATGCTCAGCAGGTCCACCCCCAGTTCCTCCACGTCCAGTGAAAGAAAGCCGGCCGCCTGCACGGCGTCGGTGTGAAAATAGACGCCATGGGCGTGCGCTATCCCGGCAAGGTCCACGATCGGCTCGATCGTGCCAACCTCATTGTTGGCGTACATGATGCTGACCAGGACGGTGTCCGGGCGGATGGCCTCCTCCAACGTCTGGGGATGGAGCAGGCCGTCGTCGTCCACCGGCAGGTAGGTCACTTCAAAGCCGGCCGCCTCCAGCGATTCGCAGGCGTGCAGGACGGCGTGATGCTCGATCTGGCCGGTGATGATATGCCGGCCTTTGCCCTGCCGCGCCATGGCCAGGGCCACCCCCTTGATCGCCAGGTTGTCCCCCTCCGTCCCCCCGGAGGTAAAGACCACCTCTTGGGGCGAGGCGTGGAGGATGTCGGCCACCGTCTGGCGGGCCTCGTCGAGGGCCTTGCGGGCCTCGCGGGCCACACGGTAGACGCTGGAGGGGTTGCCAAAGACTTGGGAGAAATAGGGGGTCATGGCCTCCAGGACGCGGGGGTCCAGGGGGGTCGTTGCAGCGTGATCCAGGTAGATCATCTCGTCCATCTCGAACCTCCTGTCGGCGGGGTCATTCGGCCAGCGGGGTCGCCGGCCCGTGGGGGTCGGCGAGCAGGTCGGCGACCGTCATGCCGTCCAGGGTGGCGGCGATGCCGTTGCGCAGGCGCAGCCAGACGCGGCGGGCCCGGCAGGTCTCGACCCGCTCGCAGGGGGCGGCGGCCTCCTCCGAGGCGCACCCCACCGGGGCGATGGGGCCCTCCAAGGCCCGGACGACTTGGCCCACGGTAATCTCTTCCGGCGGGCGGGCCAGCAGGTAGCCGCCGTGGGCGCCGCGCCGGCTCTCGACCAGGCCGGCATGGCGCAGCCGTCCCAAGATGCGCTCCAGGTAGGTCGCCGAGATCTTTTGGGCCTCGGCGATTTGCCCCAGGGCCAGCGGCCCCTGGGGATAGTGCCGGGCAAGTTCGACGATCGCCCGCACCCCGTACTGGCCCCTGGCAGACAGGCGCATGGTCCTCCTCTCCGACCTATTCAGGCAGAAAAAAAACCTCCCCCGGCGAACCCAGAGGAGGTCAACCGCCCGGCATGCTCAAATGGGAATCACCCGCGTCACACCGGGAACGCGCTCCTTGAGCACCCGCTCCACTCCCCAGGCCAGGGTCATCTGCGACATAGGGCAGCCCCGGCAGGCTCCGGTCAGGCGCACCTGCACCTGGCCCTCCTCGTCCACATCCACAAACTCGATGTCTCCACCGTCCGCCTGCAACTGTGGCCGGATTGCGTCCAACGTCTCGATAATTTTTTCACGCATCCAAGTCTCCTCAGTCAAAAGAATTCCGAGCCTAACGGTCGGGATTATTCTACCACGGAAGGGGAACCCTGTCAAGTAAGCACAACACCGGGATCGCGGCAAGTCTGGGTTGGGAGCATATGTGGCAGGAGACCGGCACTTTCCAGGCCGGCCGGCCCGTAGGAGGTGGCCCCTGCTGCTAGGACTGGTGGCACGCGGGGGCGGCCGAAGACAAGTGCCGGTCTTTTTCCCTGAGGAGTTGCCCCTGGGGGGCTGCGCAGGATAAATCCTGCGCCACGGGGCTGCGCAGGATAAATCCTGCGCCACGATAAATCCTGCGCCACGGGGCTGCGCAGGATAAATCCTGCGCCACGATAAATCCTGCGCCACGGGGCTGCGCAGGATAAATCCTGCGCTACGATAGGGCAGGTGGTGCGCAGGGTGTGGCCGGTGTTGCCAGGTCTGGTAACACGCGGGGGCGTCCGTAGACAAGTGCGGTCTCTTACGGGGGCCGTCGAGGGAGAGTTGCCCCACAGCGACCCTTTGGTGTATAATCGTTTTGGCAACTGTCCGACTGTGCCCGCCCGGAGCGGCCTGACCGAAAGGAGCCGACCCGATGCGTCTGAAGGACCTGTTGGAAGCCTTGGATAGCCTCCTGGAGTCGGTAGGCGATGCCGGCGTCCCCGCGGCCGGCCTGGCCCGCGCCCCCCTCCAGGTATGGCATGCCCTGCGCCGCGACCGGGCGGAGCGGAAATGCCTGGAAACCGCCATTCAACAGACCGAAAAGGCGTTCTGCGAGGAGGCGGACCGACAGGACCTGGGGGACACGGTCCGGTGGGTGCGCATGTTCCCCCAGCAGAACCGCCCGGCCTTTCACCGGGCCCTGCAGACCCTGGTGGAGCGGTGGGACGAGGCGGCCCTGGAGGAAGCCCTGGCGGAAGAGTTTGCCCGCGTCCCCGGCCTGGAGGTAGAGGCCCGCCGCCGCGCCCTGGGCCTCTACCTGCGCCTGCTCCGAGAGCACCTGCTCCCGTGCGAACGCTTCACCCAGGTCGTGACCGCTCTGAGCGCCCTGCGCGCCGAGGCCGAGGTGGAGTCCCTCCACCCCAAGGTGGACGGTCTCCGCCTGGATGTGGAGACCGCCCTGCAACGCTTGCACCTCCTCCTGGCCAAGTCGGACGAGCTCCTGGCCGAGGTGGAGCAGGTGCAGGCGCAGGGCCTCCCGGCCGGCCCCGAAACCCTCTCCGCCGCCCCCCTCCTGGCCGAGGTGGTCCGGCTGCTCCGGGAGCAGGTGCAACCGGCCGGCGTGCAGGGCCGAGTGCAGATTCAGGGCGATGTGCGGGACAGCGTCATCATCATCGGCGAGGAGAACCGCGTCGTCCTGCGGGGAAAAGTGCTGCAGGCCCTGCGCCCCTACCTCCCCCTCCCCGGCGACCTGCCGCCCGGTTGCCACCTGCCCTTCCCGCGTAACGCCTTTTTCACCGGCCGCAAAGAGCCCCTCCGGGACCTGGCGCAGGCCCTGCTAGGGGACGAGGGGCGGGTGGCCGGCGTCGTCATCGGCCAGGCCCTCCTGGGCATGGGCGGCGTCGGCAAGACGCAACTGGCGGTCGAGTTTGCCTACCGCTACGGTTACCGCTTCCGCGGCGTCCACTGGCTGGACATGGCCGACCCCGCCCGCCTGGAGGAGCAGGTCGCCGCCTTTGGCCGGGAGATGGGCCGGCGGGCCGAGACGCAGGAGGAACTGGTGGCGCGGACGCTGGCGGCCTGGCAGGCCGACGGCCCCCGCCTACTTGTCCTGGACAACTTGGAGGACCTGCGGGCGGCCAACGAGGTGCTGGCCCGCCTGTGCCACTCCGCCCTACGCCTTTTGGTGACCTCCCGCCGCCGCGACTGGCCGCCGACCTTGCCGCTGGGCCGGCTGCCCCTGGAAGAGTTTACCCCGGAGGAGAGCCGCGCCTTTTTGCGACGCTACCTGCCGAAGGAGCGGACCCCCGACGGCGACCTGGACGCGCTGGCGGAGCGGTTGGGCCACCTGCCGCTGGCCCTGGACCTGGCGGCGCGCTACCTGGCACAACTCCGTCTGACGGTCCCCCGCTACCTGGCGGCCCTGGAGCACGCCCTGGAGCACCCCTCCATGCAGGGCTGGCGCCCCGACATCCCCAACCCCACCGAGCACGACCTGAACCTGCAGCGCACCTTTGCCCTCTCCTGGGAGCAGGTGGGGGAAGAGGCGGCGCAACAGGTCTTTCGCGCGGCCGGCCACCTGGCCCCGAACGAGCCGATCCCGCCGGAGGTGCTAGAGCGCGCCCTGGACCTCTCCCCGGAGGCCTGCGACGAGGCCATCGCGCAGCTACAAGGGCTGGGCCTGCTCAAAGAGGGGCCGGCCATCCACCCCCTCCTGGCCGAGTTTGCCCGCGCCCTCGCCCCCTCCACCCCCTCTGGGCAGCCGCCGCGGGCGGCAGGGGAGGAGATGGGGGCGGTAGCCACCACCCTGGCCGACCTCGCCGGGGAAACCACCGCCCGCATAGACCAGACCGGCGACTATACCCTCTTTGCCCCGCTCCTGCCGCACGTCCGGGCGGTGGCCGGGCATGCCGAGGCGGCCGGCCTGGAGGTGGCCGGGAGGTTGTGGAACACGTTGGGCTACCACCTCCACCACATCGCCGACTATGCCGGGGCGCGGGGGTGCTTGGAGCGGGCGCTGCGCATTGACGAGGCCGCCTTCGGCCCCGACCACCCCAACGTCGCCACCGTCGTCAACAACCTGGGCCGTGTGCTGCAGGACCTGGGGGACCTTTCCGGGGCGCGGGGGTGCTTGGAGCGGGCGCTGCGCATTGACGAGGCCGCCTTCGGCCCCGACCACCCCAACGTCGCCCGAGACGTCAACAACCTGGGCGTGGTGCTGCAGGCCCTGGGGGACCTTTCCGGGGCGCGGGGGTGCTTGGAGCGGGCGCTGCGCATTGACGAGGCCGCCTTCGGCCCCGACCACCCCAACGTCGCCATCCGCGTCAACAACCTGGGCAGTGTGCTGCAGGACCTGGGGGACCTTTCCGGGGCGCGGGGGTGCTATGAGCGGGCGCTGCGGATCTTGGAGCGGCACCTGCCGCCGGACCACCCACACATCCGCATTGTGCGGGAAAATCTGGCGGGGTTGTAGGGAAACGGCCACACACGGGGGATGGCTCGGGCATGGGCGCAAGGAGGGGGGGCGGCCGTGCAGCCGGGCCGCAATGGGGGCTGCGGCCCGGCCCTACGGAGGACGCGATGGCGACGGACAAGGCGAACAACGCAGAACGAGACCCACGGCGGCGCGTGCACCTGGAACGACAGTGGTTCGCGCAGGCCCTGGAGCGATGCCTCGCCGGCCGCGACCTGCCCGCCCTCCGGGCCTGCGTCGCCGAACTGCGGGACGCGCTGCGCCGGGCTGGGGAAACCCCGGACCCGCCGGCCGGGCCGACCGTCGCCTTCCGCCTGGAGGACCTGCTCGACGAACTCGACCAGGTCCTCCAGGCGCGTACCCTGGCCCGCGCCCGCTACTACCTCCGCCGCCTCCGCCGCGCCACCGAGGAGGTCCGCACCGGCCCCATCAACGAGATCAACCTGCTCCGCTGGAAAGAGTACGACGACATCCTCACCGACAGCCTCTGGGTTATCCCCCGCCGCGACACCTCCGGCGCGCACCAGGCCTGGTACTGGGGCAACTTTGTCCCCCAAATCCCCCGCCAGATGATGCTGCGCTACACCCGGCGCGGCGACTGGGTACTGGACCCCTTTGCCGGCTCGGGGACGACCCTGATCGAGTGCCGCCGGCTGGGGCGCAACGGCATCGGCGTGGAACTGAACCCCCAGGTCGCCGCCAGGGCCCGCGAGACCGTGGCCCAGGAGCCCAACCCCCAGGGCGTCGTCACCGCGCTCGTCGAGGGGGACAGCACAACGCTGGACTTTGCGCACCTCCTGGAGCGGCACGGTCGCTCCTCGGTGCACCTGCTCCTCCTGCACCCGCCCTACCACGACATCATCCGCTTCGGCGAGGACCCCCGCGACCTCTCCAACGCCCCCACGGTGGAGGCGTTCCTGGAGCGGTTGGGGCAGGTGGTGGAACGCACCTCTCCGGTGTTGGAGACAGGCCGCTACCTGGCCGTGGTCATTGGGGACAAGTACGGCCACGGCGAATGGATACCGCTGGGCTTTTACGCAATGGAGGAGGTGCGCAGGCGGGGGTACCGGCTGAAGAGCATCGTGGTCAAGAACTTTGAGGACACCCGCTCCAAGCGAAGGCGGCAGTCGCTCTGGCGCTACCGCGCCCTGGCCGGGGGCTTTTACCTGTTCAAGCACGAGTATATCCTGATCTTTGAGAAAGTATAGCCCGAGGAGGTTGGCGATGCGTTTCCGGTTCTTTGGTCTGCTGCTTTTGCCGGCCCTGCTTCTCCTGCTGCTGCCGGCCGCCCTTGCCCTTCCCTCGCCGGAGCAGGCCGGCCCGATGGTGCCCGTCTGGCAGAGCGAGGTGGTGGATGGGGGCGGCGGCAGCGCGGGGGAGCACCTGGCCGTCGCCCGCGACGCCTGGGGGCGGGTGCACATCGCCTACTACGACCCGGCAGCGGGCCGCCTGCGCTACCTCTACCAGGACGGCTTTTTCCGGCGAGCGGAAACGGTCGGCGACGCCGGCGACGGCCGCTACGTCGCCCTGGCGGTGGACGCCCAGGGCCGGCCCCACCTGGCCTATGCCGGGGGGGACCAACACCTCTACCACGCCTGGAACGACGGCACGTCCTGGCGGCGCACAGGGGTGGACGCGACGGTGCGGGTGGGTTCGCCGGTGTCGCTCGCGCTGGACGGGGCCGGCCGTCCCCGCATCGCCTACTATGACGACACCTTCTCCGGGGAGCGGCTGCGCTACGCCGCCCACGATGGAGCCGCCTGGCAGATCGAGACGGTACAGAGCGGCACGGTCGGCCTCTACCCCTCGCTGGCGCCGGACGCGGCCGGCCACCCCCACATCGCCGGCTACGACCAGGCCAACGGCAACCTGCTCTACTTTTACCACGACGGGACAGCCTGGAATGTCGAGACGGTGGAGAGCAGCGGCACGGTGGGGAAATACCCCTCGCTGGTGCTGGACGCCGCCGGCCGGCCGCACATCAGTTACTACGTCGGCTTTTCCGACTATGACCTGCACTACGCCTACTCCGACGGGAGCACCTGGCAGATCGAGACCCCCGACGCCGGCGGTGACGTGGGCACCTTTACCGCCCTGGCCCTGGACTCGGCCGGCCGGGCCCAGATTGCCTACTACGCCCCAGGGTCCAACGAGGTCCGTCTGGCCGTGCGCGAGGCCATCTGGCAGGTGCAAACGGTTGCGACACTCCCGGCCGACCCCGACCCGGAGAGCCACCCGCTCGGCCTGACGGTGGGCGACGGCGACGAGCCCTGCCTGGTCTACGCCGACGGCGCGGGGGGTCTGGTTTACACCTGCCGCGAGGGGAACGCCTGGCAGCCGGGGCACCCCGCCGGAGACGCCGGCCACCATGCCTCCCTGGCGCTGGATGCGGCCGGGCGGCCGCACCTGGCCTACTACGACGCCACGCGGGGGGACCTGCGTTATGCCTCTTTCGATGGGGCCACCTGGCAGACCGAGGTCGTAGCGGGGAACGGCGATGTGGGGCAGCACGCCGCGCTGGCGCTGGATGCGGCCGGCCACCCCCATCTCGTCGCCTACGACGCCACGGGCGATGCCCTCCTGTACGTGGTCGGGGACGGGAGCGGGTGGCAGCAGGAGGGGGTGGCCGGCCGCACCGGGGTGGGGCAGTACGCCGCGTTGGCCCTGGATGGGGTCGGCCGGCCCCACGTGGCCTGCCTGGACGAGACTGCCGACACCCTCTTTTACGCCTATCGGGACGGGGGGACCTGGCAGGGGGAAACGGTGGCCGCCGCCGGGAACGGCGTCCGCGACCTCTCCCTGGCCCTTGATGGAGCGAACCGCCCGCATGTGGCCTATTACGATGCCCTGAACGGGGACCTGCGCTATGCCCGCCGGGACGGGGTCGCCTGGCAGGTCGAGGTAGTGGACGACGGCGGGGATGTCGGGCGGTACGTCTCGCTGGCATTGGACGCGGCCGCCCGGCCGCACATAGCCTACTACGACGCCACGCAGGGGGACCTGCGCTACGCCTCTTTCGACGGGGCCTCTTGGCAGGTGCAGGTGGTGGATGGGGGCGGCGACGTCGGGCAATACACGTCGCTCGCGCTGGACGGGGCCGGCCGGCCCCACATCGCCTACGATGACGCCGACGCCGGCGACCTGCGCTACGCCACCTTGGACGGCAGCGGTTGGCTCACCGCCACCGTCGCCGGCGCGGGCGACGTGGGGCGGTACGCCTCGCTGGTGTTGGACGCGGCCGGCCAACCACACATCGCCTTCTACAACGCCACCGAGGGCACGCTTTCCTACGCTCGCCCCTGGGGGACGCCGGTCGGACTGTGGTCGAAGGTGGTCTTTATCTCCACCCGCGACGAGGACCGGGGCGAACTCTACACTGCCGACGGCGACGGGGGCAACCTCTTTCGCGTCACCGCAGACGGCGCCATTGACGCCGTCCCCGAGTTCAACCGCGGGGGCACCCAGATCGTCTTTGCCTCCTTCCGCGACTGGGATATGGAGATTTACAAAATCAGTCCCGACGGCTCCGGCCGCACCCGGCTGACCCACCAGAGCGGCACCGACTATGCCCCCACCTGGTCACCGGACGGCACGCGGATCGCCTTTTACTCCTGGCGCGATGGCAACGCCGAGGTGTACAGGATGAACGCCGACGGCAGCGGCGTCACCCGCCTGACCCAGAACCCCGCCTACGACGCCTATCCGGCCTGGTCGCCCGAGGGCACGCGCATCGCCTTTGTCTCGGACCGCAACGGCACCTACTCCCTCTGGACGATGAACAGCGACGGCAGCGGCCAGGCCGAACTGGTTGCCGGGCTGGAGGAGGTCTCGACCCCGGCCTGGTCGCCCGAGGGCACGCGGATCGCCTTTTCCTGCAAAGGGAACGACGACGGCTGGGATGACCTCTGCCTGGTGAACGCCGACGGCAGTGGTCTGACCTACCCGCTGGGGTTTTCCCCCTATGCGGTGGAGCGGCTCCAGCCGGCCTGGGCCCCCGATGGCAGCGGCCTGGCCTTTACCCAGGCCACCTGGGATAACCCCGGCGGCACCTGGCAGATCATCGCCCAGGAGGTACGCTACCTCAACCTGAGCGAGGGCCGCGACCGGCCCTTCCTGGACACGACCGTGGACTCGTGGCCGCACCTGACCACGCCGGACACCTCCCCGCCGACCTGCCAGGTCAACGCGCTGCCGGCCTGGTCCGCCCCGCTGCTGCTGGTCTCCTGGGGCGGGCAGGACGGTGGGGCGGCCGGGGTGGCCTCTTTTGACCTGCAATACCGGGTGGACGGGGGCAACTGGAACGACTGGCTGGCCGCGACGACCGCACCGGCGGCGGCCTTTGCCGGGGAGGCCGGGCACACCTACGCCTTCCGCTGCCGCGCCCGCGACCGGGCCGGCAACCTGGGCAGTTACTCCGGCGGCGTCTCCACTCGCAGCGACGGCACCCCGCCGACCTCCGCCGCCTCCTCCCCCGCCTACGCGACCGAGGGGCAGTTCACCGTCTCCTGGTCGGGCAGCGATGGGCAGTCGGGCGTCACCTCCTACGACCTCCAGTACCGCGACGGCGCGGCCGGCCCCTGGACCGACTGGCTCACCCGCACCACGGCCACCTCGGCCCTGTTCACCGGGCAGAGCGGCCACACCTACTACTTCCGCGCCCGCGCCCGGGACAATGTGGGCAACCTGGAGCCCTACCCGCCCGGCGATGGCGACACCGCCACCACGGTGGACACCGTCCCGCCTGAATCGGCGGCCTCCTCCCCCGAATATGCCGACGCGCCCGCCTTTGTCGTCTCCTGGAGCGGCACGGATGACGCCTCCGGCATCGCCTCCTACGATCTGCAGTTCCGCGACGGCGCGGCCGGCCCCTGGACCGACTGGCTGACCCAGACCACCGCCCTATCGGCGACCTTTTCCGGGGAAATCGGCCACACCTACTACTTTCGCTCCCGCGCCCGGGACAATGTCGGCAACCTGGAGCCCTACCCGTCCGGCGATGGGGATACCCACACCCACACGCCGCTCTACACCCTGGAGGGAACGGTGCAGGGGAACCGCGAGCAGCCGGTTGCCCAGGCCCTGGTCGTCGCTGCCCCGCCGATTTTGAACGCGGCCCGCACCGATGTGGCCGGCCGTTTTGCCCTCTACTGCAACGTCACCGGCACGACCGTCGTCACCGCCACCCGCAGCGGCTTTGGCCCGCTCCCGCCGGTCAAGGGCGTCCTCCTCAGCGAGGCCCCGCCCGACCTGGCCCTCTACCTCCCGCCGGCCGATGACCGCGTCGCCGACGGCGGTTTTGAGGCCGGCGACCTGGCCGCCTGGGAGACGGGCGGGGAGATTGCTCCCATCCTCACCGCCACCGCCCACAGTGGCGACTATGCGCTGCATCTGGGGGGCGTCGTCCCGCCGCCGGTGGTGACCCCCACGGAGGCGTTCGCAGTGAGCGGTCTCTTTACCCCGGCCGGCGGGCTGCTCCAGGCCCCCCTGGCCGACCTGCTCCTCCCGGCCGGCGCGCTGGCGCGAGGGGCCATCCTGACCCTGAGCGGCGTCCCCACCGTCACCGCCCTCCCCGGCGGCACGCAAGATGTGGGGGTGCACGTGAGTTGGGCCGGCGTCTTTACCGCCGGCCCTCCGCTGACCCAGACGAACCTCCCCGTCACCCTGACGGTACGCTATGCCGACGCAGCCTGGCGGGACGCCCGCGTGACCGGCGAGGAGACGCTGGCCCTGTGGCGCTACGACCCGGCCGGCCCGGCCTGGCTCCCCCTGAGCACGACGCTGGACACCCTCTCCAACACGGCCATCGCGACCACCACGCAACCGGGCCTCTACGCTCTCCTGGGGGCCCCCAGCGTCGGCCCCTGGAGCAGCACCATCCGCCAGTCGCTCTTCCTGCCCACCTCGGACGAGGCCACCCTGTCGTTCCTCTACCGGCCAGGGGCCGTCGCCCCCTCCGACACCCTCCAGGTCCGCCTTGTCGGGCCGACGGGGACGCTCACTTGGACTCCTCCACTGACCCCCACCGGTTGGGCTCATCGCTGGTGGGCTTTGCCTGACTGGGGCGGGGCCACGCTGACGCTGGAGGTACGCTGGGAGCAGGCGGGGGAGGCCGCGGCCGGTGTCCTGGTGGACGAGGTCAGTCTGGGGACGGCCGCCACCGGCTCGTTCGGCATCTACCTGCCCCTGGTACGCAAATAGGGGGGCGATGCCCTGGGACCCGCGGGCGGAACCGTACATTTCGGTGGACGTGGAGCGGGCCGGCCCCTACCCGGCCCGCTACTCCCTGCTCTCGATCGGGGCGTGCACCGTCGCCGACCCCTACGGAGAGACCTTTTACACGGGACTGAAGCCGCTGAGCCGGGAGTTTGTCCCCGAGGCGCCGGCCGTCAGCGGCCTTTCGCCGGAGCGACTGGTGCAGATTTTCTCCAAAAAGTGAGAGCCGGCCACGCCGGTCCCAACTTGACAGACGGCCCTTTTTCCATTAGGATAGACCCTGTGAGAGCCGATTTCGCGCGAAAATCGCATTTGGAGAGCAGAACCTATGATCTTGAAGCAACTGGTGCATAACGGCGTCCTTGTCCCCGACCCGCCGGAACCGCGCGGGCTGGTCCTGCACATCCGGGGGGAGCCGGTACTCCTGACGCCCAAGCAGGAGGAGATGGCCCTGGCCTGGGCCAAAAAACAGGGCACGCCCTACGTCGAGGACCCCGTCTTTGTGCAGAACTTTATGAGCGATTTCAGCCAGGCCTTAGGATGGGAAGAGTCCCTTGCCCTGGATGAGGTAGACTTTCGGCCGGCCATCCGCATCGTCGAGGAGGAGCGCGCCGCCAGGGAGCGACTGACGCAGGAGGAACGCAAGGCCCTGGCCGCCGAGCGCAAGGCCCGCCGCGAGGCCCTCCGTGAGCGCTACGGCTATGCCATCGTCAACGGCGAGCGGGTCGAACTGGCCAACTATATCGTCGAGCCCAGCGGTATCTTTATGGGTCGGGGAGAGCACCCCCTGCGCGGTCGCTGGAAGGAGGGGGGCCGGCACCAGGAGATCACGCTGAACCTCAGCCCCGATGCCCCTCGCCCCCCCGGCGACTGGGGCGAGATCGTCTGGCAGCCCGAATCGCTCTGGGTGGCCCGCTGGCGGGACAACCTCTCCGACAGGTACAAGTACGTCTGGCTCCACGACAGCGCGCCGATCAAGCAAGAGCGCGAGCGGGAAAAGTTCGACCAGGCCCACGCCCTCCACGAGCACCTGCCCCGCGTCCGCGAGCGCATCCGGGAGGACCTCACCGCGCCTGACCCCAAACGACGCATGCTGGCCACCGCCTGCTACCTGATTGACGCCCTCTGCCTGCGCGTCGGCGACGAAAAGGACGAGGACGAGGCCGACACGGTCGGCGCGACAACCCTGCGGCCGGAGCATATCACCCTGCACGAGGACGGCAGCGCGGAGTTTCGCTTCCTGGGCAAGGATTCGGTCCTCTGGCACAAAACGCTGGCCCTGCCCGAACCGGTCTGGCGCACCCTCCAGGAGTTGATCGAAACCGCCCGCCCACCGGTGGAGCCGAACGGCGAGAACACCCATCCCACCCGCGACCTGCCGCAGGTCTTTCCCGACATCACCAGCCGGAACGTCAACGCCTACCTCTCCTCCATCCTGGAGGGCCTGACGGCAAAGGTCTTTCGCACCCACCACGCCACCTTTGTCGTGCGCGAAAGCCTGGCCCGATCCGGGGTGCGGCCCGATGACCCCGAGTACAAAAAGTGGAAGGCGGCCGGCCTGGCCAACCTGGAAGCGGCCATACTCTGCAACCACACCAAACAGGAGCCGGCCAGTTGGGCCCACAGCCGGGAGCGCTATCAGCAGCGCATCGCCAGGGCCAGAGAACGGGTGGAGCGGTACCGGCAGCGCGTCGAGGCGTATCGCCAGGCCTTGCACAGCCTCCGCGAGGAGGCCCGGGAAAAGATCACCACGGCCCGTAACGAGGAGCAGCGGGAAAAGAGCCGCCTGCGCTACGAGATGCGGATTGCCCGGGCCGAGCAGCAGGTGGAAACAGCGCAGGCGCAGTTACAGCGGGCCCATCAGAGCCTGGGCCAGATTCAGGCCCAGTTCGAGATCGCCGGGAAAAAGCGCACCTGGAACCTGGGCACCAGCCTGAAATCGTATGTGGACCCCCGCGTCTATACCGAGTGGGGCCAACAGGTCGGCTATGATGTTCTGGAGTGGTACTACCCCAAGGCCCTGCGGGCCAAGTTCTCCTGGGCGTGTGCTGGAACGCCGGAAGCAGGGTCGGCGACGGGGGGCAAACCCTCCCCGGGCGAGACCCATGTCGAAGGAGGTCGCGATGGGTAAAGTGATCAGGCGGTGGTGGAAGTGTTCGCTCTGTGGTTATGTGTTCGTCGCGGAGAAACCTCCCGAAACCTGCCCCAGTTGTAAAAAGGCCTGCGCCTTTGTGGATGCCACTTGCTACACGCCCGAGTGCGGCGGGCCGGCCAACCCAGACCCCAAGATTCTGGGGCAACGGTAGCAGCCGGACTCGGGCGAATTTGCTCTAGTGGGGAACCAGGGCCTTGTCGACCCGCTGCGGAACCTCTGGGTGGGGAATTTCTGGACAAAATAGCGTCCTGGCGCACCACGAACATCTTTCCAGGGCAACACAAGGCCCAAATTCGCCGGTGTCCAGTAGCAGAAGCAGACCCGACCTGGGGACTAGGCTTCCCTCTCCCCAACCCCTACCACCTCCCGTTCCTCCGGCTCCAGGACCAGCCAGAGGTCGGGAAAGCGCCGGCGGATGACGCGGACGATCCCCGGACCTGAGAGGTTCAGTTCATCCCGCACCTGCTGTTGCGAGCCGTGGTGGACAAAGCGGTCGGGGATGCCGATGCGCAGGAACTGGTGAGCGCGGGTGAGCATCTTGCGCTCGTAGAACTCGAGCACCGCGCTGCCAAAGCCGCCCTGCAAGGTATTCTCTTCGACCGTGACGATGCGCCGAAAGTTCCGCGCCAGGCCGTAGAGGACCGCTTTGTCCAACGGCTTGACAAAGCGGGCGTTCACCACGGCGGCCTCAATCCCCTCGGCGGCCAGGAGGTCGGCCGCCTCCAGGGCCGGATAGACCATCGAGCCGATCGCCAGGATGGCCAGGTCCCCACCGGCCCCCTTGCGCAGCACCTCGGCCTGGCCCACAGGGAGGGTCACCCGCCCCTCGTCGAGCGGCACGCCCACACCGCTCCCCCGGGGGTAGCGAATCGCCACCGGCCCCTCGATCTCCAACGCCGTCCAGAGCATACGCTGCAGTTCGCACTCATCCTTGGGGGCCATCACGACCATGTTGGGGATGTGCCGGAGGTAGGAAAGGTCAAAGACGCCGTTGTGGGTGGCGCCGTCGTCGCCGACGATACCCGCCCGGTCCATGGCCAAGATGACCGGAAGGTTCTGCAGGGCGACATCGTGAATCAGGGGGTCGTAGGAGCGCTGCAGAAAGGTGGAATAGATCGCCACGATCGGGCGAAAGCCCTCGGTGGCCAGGCCGGCGGCAAAGATGACGGCGTGCTCCTCGGCAATACCCACATCAAAGAAGCGGCCGGGAAATCGCCGGGCAAACTCGACCAGGCCGGTCCCATCCGGCATGGCCGCAGTGATGGCGACGACTCGGGGGTCGGCCTCGGCCATGCGGATGGCCGTCTGCCCAAAGACCTTGCTGTAACTGGGAGCGGGGCACTCTTCCTGTCCGTTGGGAGACACGCCGTGAAAGTTGGTCGGGTCCTGTTCGGCCGGTTCGTAGCCTTTGCCCTTGGTGGTGTAGAGGTGCACCAGCACCGGCCCCTGCACCCGTCGGGCCGCCTGGAGGGTGCGAATCAGGTCGCCGAGGTCGTGTCCATCCACCGGGCCGATGTAGGTAAAGCCCATCTCCTCCCAGATGCGGGTGGGAATGAGCAGTTCCTTGAAACTGTTCTTCACCCGGCGGAGGAAATCGAGGAGGCGCCGGCCCAGCGGCAGGTGGCTGAGGATATGCTCGGCCCGGCCCTTGACCTGATGGTAGCGTGGGTCGGAGCGCAGTCGGTTCAGGTAGCGGGAGAGCGCGCCGACATTCGGGGAGATGGACATGCCGTTGTCGTTGAGCACAACGATCAGGCGGGTGTTCAGGTGGCCGGCGTTGTTCAGCCCCTCGAAGGGAATCCCGCAAGTTATGGCCCCGTCGCCGATGACGGCAATGACGGCGAAATCCTCCCCCTTCAGGTCGCGGGCACGGGCAATGCCCAGGGCGGCCGAGATTGAGGTGCCGGCGTGGCCGGCCCCAAAGGGGTCGTGGGGGCTCTCCGAACGCTTGGTAAAGCCGCTCAGCCCCCCGGCCTGGCGAATCGTACGAAAGCGGTCCTTCCGGCCGGTCAGCAGTTTGTGGATGTAGGCCTGATGGCCCACATCCCAGACGATCTTGTCGCGGGGGCTGTCAAAGACGGTGTGCAGGGCGATCGTCAACTCGACCGCCCCCAGGTTCGAGGCCAGGTGGCCACCCGTCTGGGGAACTATTTCGATCAACTGCTCCCGGATCTCCTCGGCCAGGCGACGCAACTCGCGCCCGGACAGTCGCTTCAGGTCGGACGGTTCGTTCACCCGTTCCAAAACTGAGTGGTTCATCGGTCACCTCCTTATACCCCGCTCCCCCACCACTCCTGACAAAAGGGCAGGGAACGGCCCATTCCGTTCCCCGCCGGGGTTTATCCAAGGGTCGGCCGCACGGCGGCTATTCAAGCAACCAGCAGGCCACATAGTGTTCGCCACCGTAATCCTTGAACGGCGGCTCTTCCTCGGCACATCGTGGCAGCGCATACTGGCAGCGGGTGCGAAAGTTACACCCGGAAGGGGGGGCCACCGGGCTGGGCACATCGCCCTCCAGGATAATCCGTTGCCGCTTTTTCTCCACCACCGGGTCGGGAATCGGCACGGCGGAGAGCAACGCCTTGGTGTAGGGGTGCTGCGGGTTGTCGTACAGTTCGTAGCGGTTGGCCAGTTCCACCAGTTTGCCCAGATACATCACCGCGACCCGGTTGCTGATATGGCGCACCACCGAGAGGTCGTGGGCGATAAAGAGGTAGGTCAGGCCAAACTTGTCCTGCAACTCCTCCAGCAGGTTGATGATCTGGGCCTGGATGGAGACATCCAGGGCCGAGACCGGCTCATCGCAGACGATAAAGGAGGGCTCGACGGCCAGGGCCCGGGCGACCCCGATGCGCTGTCGCTGCCCTCCGGAGAACTCGTGCGGGTAGCGGTTGATAAAGTAGGGGTTGAGACCGACGACCTTGAGCAGTTCCATCACCCGCTCGCGCCGCTCCTTCCCGTCAGCCAAGCGGTGGATGAGCATCGGCTCCCCGACGATTCCACCGACCGTCATACGGGGGTTGAGGGAGGCGTAGGGGTCCTGAAAGATCATCTGCATCTTGCGGCGCATCCGGCGCAGGCTTTCCCCGTGGAGTTGGGTCAGATCGGTCCCCTCGAAATAGACCGCGCCCGCCGTCGGGCGATAGAGTTGGACGATCGCTCGGCCGGTGGTGGACTTGCCGCAACCGCTCTCGCCGACCAGGCCCAGCGTCTCGCCCCGGCGGATAAAGAAACTGATGCCATCCACCGCCTTGATGTCGGCGACCTTGCGCTGAAAGATGATCCCCTTGGTCAGGGGAAAGTACATCTTGAGATCGTTTACCTCGAGGAGGATGTTATTCGTCCTGGACTCCATATCACGCCTCCACGGCCGGGACACCGGGTTGGTTCATCCAACCGTCTTGATTGATATCGAACCAGCAGGCCGCCCAATGCTCCGGGGCCACCTCGCGGAGAGGGGGGCAGGCCTCTTCGCAACGGGGCTGGGCAAAGTCGCAGCGCGGCAAAAAGGGACACATATCGGGCAGGTCGATCAGGTCGGGCGGCAGGCCCCGAATCGGGTTCAGTTTCTTCCTGTCCCGCGCATCCACGCGGGGGATGGAACGCATCAGGCCCAGGGTGTAGGGCATGCGCGGGTTGCTGAACAGTTCGTAGGTGTTGGCCGCCTCGACGATGTGGCCAGCATACATCACCACGACCCGGTCGCTCATCCCGGCAATGACTCCCAGGTCATGGGTAATGATGATCACCGCTGTGCCCAACTCCCGCTTCAGTTTGTTGATCAGGTCCAGGATCTGGGCCTGAATCGTCACGTCGAGCGCGGTGGTCGGCTCATCAGCGATCAGCACCTCGGGGTTGCAGGAAAGGGCCATCGCGATCATGACGCGCTGGCGCATCCCACCGCTGAACTGGTGGGGGTAATCGTCGAGGCGTTTTTCGGCGGAGGGGATTCCCACTATGCGCAGCAGTTCCAGGGTGCGCTCTCGGGCGGCGGCCCGGTCCATCCCCAGGTGCAGTTCCAGGGCCTCGCTGACCTGATAGCAGATCGTCAGAACGGGGTTGAGGGAGGTCATGGGGTCCTGAAAGATCATCGAAATGCGGTTTCCTCGGACATGGCGCATCTCGTCCTCGCTCAGGTCGAGGAGGTTCTCGCCGTCAAAGACGACCTCACCGCCGACGATCTCGCCGGGGGGTTGGGGAATCAGGCGCATCACCGACAGGGCGCTGACGCTTTTCCCACAGCCGCTTTCCCCGACGATGCCCAGCGTTTCTCCGCGATGGACATAGTAAGAGACCCCATCAACCGCCTTGACCACGCCGTCCTGGGTTTTGAAGTAGGTCTTTAGGTTGTTTACCTGCAACAACGGTTCTGTCATCGCAACCTCTCTGTTCCTTGAGACCCGTCACCGCCGTATGGGGGCTGGCCTGGGCCGGCCCGCCCCAGGGCATCGCACCGTTAGCGCTCATAGATTCGTGGGTCGAGGGCATCACGCAGGCCGTCACCGAAAAAGTTAAAGGCAAGCACCGTCAGGCTCAGGGCCGCCCCCGGAAAGACCACCGGCCACCAAGCCGAACGGATGCCCGGGTAGGCATCGGAGAGCATAATCCCCCAACTGGGCGTCGGGACGTTCACCCCCAGGCCGATGAAGCTGAGAAAGGCCTCGGTGTAGATATAGCCGGGAATGGCCATCGTCTCGGCGACGATGCAAGGACCCAGCACGTTGGGCAGGAGGTGGATAAAGATAATCCGCCAGTTGTTCGCTCCGATGCAACGGGCCGCCTCGACGAACTCTTTTTCCTTATAGGAGAGCACCTGGCCGCGGACCAGTCGGGCCATCCCCAGCCAGTTCAGCGCCCCCAGGGCGATAAAGACAAAGAGGATACCGCCGAGTTTGCGGTTCGTCTCCAGGGCCCAACGGACAAAGGCGTTCCCGGCGATACCCTCCTTTTCATACTGGATAGTTAACGCCTTGAAAAAGACCTGCAGGAGGATGACAAAGATGAGCAGGGGATAGCCGTAGAGGATATCCACGATACGCATCATGATATTGTCCACTTGCCCGCCAAAAAAGGCCGAGGTCATCCCATAGACCATACCGATGAAGAAACTCACGCCGGCCCCGACAAAGGCCACGGCGAGCGAGATGCGTGCCCCGTACATGACGCGACTGAGCACATCCCGCCCCAGATTGTCCGAGCCAAAGATGTAGCGGAAACCGGCATAGTGGAGGGCGGTCGAGTCCTCCGTCGGGTCGTACACCCCCAGCGGGCGGATCTGGGGAATCTCGGCGGCATCTTTTCGCTTGCTCTTGTCCAACTGCTTGGCAGAGGGGTTATTGCGATCGGCCTGCAGTTCATCCCAGTACCCCTGCAAGCGGTAGGGGTTGACATGGTCGGCCAGGATCGCCACCAGAATCAGCAGGAGGATAAAGACCGCGCTGCCGACGGCCATCTTGTTCTTGACCATCTGTCGCCAGGCGTCCCGCCAGGGCGTCCGCACTTTTCGTTGAAGGATGACCAGATCGTCTCGCGATACCTGTTCGGTTGAAACGGCCATCAGAACTCCTCCAAAGACCAGGGCCTACTGGTAACGAATACGAGGGTCCAGAACACCATAGGCAATGTCCACAAACAGGTTGGCCAGCACGATGAGCACCGCATAGATAATCGTCACGGCCATCACAATAGGATAGTCCCGGTTGGTGATGCTCAAGACAAAGTGCTTGCCCATACCCGGGATGGTAAAGATCTGCTCGATGACCAGGGTGCCCGTAACGACGGCGGCAAACATCGGGCCGAGAATCGTCACCACCGGGATGAGCGAGTTCTTCAGGGCATGGCGGATGACAACGGCCCTGCCGGAAAGCCCCTTGGCCTGGGCGGTGCGGATATAGTCCTCCCGGATTACCTGCAACAACGAAGCCCGTGTCAGTCGGGCGATGCTGGCCGACATCCCTGTGCCCAGGGCAAAGGCCGGCAGGATATAGTTCCTGAAATCCCCGGTCCAGGTCAGACTGAAAAAGCCGTCGGGATGGATAAAGAAGAGAATCAGGAGCGGCCCCAGGACCATATTGGGAACCGAGACCCCCAGGATGGCAAAGAAGGTGGCGACATAGTCAATGATCGTGTTGTGGCGAAGGGCGGCGACAATGCCCAGGGGGATGCCCATCCCTATGGCGATCGCCATGGCAAAGAGGCCCAGTTTCGCCGAGATCGGCAGGCCGACCTTGCCCTCCATAGAGACCCGCTGGATGCGCACCTCTACCCGGTCGCCCTTCCAGCGCACGGTCATATCCCCGGGCAACTCGACCCGCCTGCCCTCTTCCAGAATCATCGGCTGGCCCGGCTCCAGGCCGGCCGCCCACACCGCCCACCCCCCATCCTGCGGGTAGAGATCGTAGCGGATGGGAACATCCAGGCGGCGTTGCATGGCCACCACACCATCCACATAGGTCACCGTGGTGCGTTTGTCCAGTTCGACCTGCTCCCCCTGGCCGGCCTTGAGTTCGGTGGCAATATCTCCGACCATCACGGCCAACTGTCCCTCACCGGTCCAACCGAGAACAAGTTTCTCCCCCTCTCGGGAGGCGGTCACCTCGCCGGCGCGGTTGACCAGGCGGGTCCCATCGGGCAGTTCATAGCGATCCCCGTCGCGGAGGACCGTCTTCACACCACCCGCCTCATCGAGGAGGGCCAGGTAGCGGACCAACGGGAGGCGCATCCGCTCCCGCAGAAGGTAGAGGTTGCCGGAGGCATCGGCCAGGATAACCACGCCGTTGCTCTCCCGGGCCCGGTCGCTCAGCGGGACGGTCTCTTCCCCATCCCGGAGGACGAGCGGGACGTCCTCCTCCCCCTCGGCCACCTCGATGCGCAGGTCCTGCTTTTGCACCACCAAAAACTCCCCCTGGCCGGAAACCACCGTGCCGTCGGGTAATTCAACCCGTGTACCGACGGCCAGCGGGACCAGGTTCCCCCGGCCATCATCCACTGCCAGCAGTCGCTCGATGGGGATGTCAAAAGTCGGGTTCTGGAGCAGCGCATCGGCGGCCATCGAGGTCGTCACCGTTACGATCCCGTCCTCCTGAACCAGACGGGCCCCACCGGGCAGGTTCAGTGGCTGCCCATCCTGCAGAATCGCGACCTCCCCCGGCCCCACCCGGGCCACCAGGACCGGCTGCAGGTTGATCTGCACGACCGCCTCGCCGACGATCACGACCGGCTCGGCCGGGGCCAGGCGCACATAGAGGTTTTGGCCCAGGTCATAACCAACGCCACGCTGCTCCAACGGCTCCAGGTCGCCGGCCGGGGTTAGAACGGCCCACTTGCCCTCCGGGGTCTCTCCCAGGCGGATTTCGACCTCCCCGTTCCGGGCCACCAGGGTGGCCCCCTCCCGGCGCACCTGGGTGCCGTCGGGCAATTCCACCGGAGAGGCCGCTTCCAAGGAAACCAGTTCGCCATCGAGCGGAACGGCCACGCCGCCCTCCTCGATGGTCGCCGGACGAAGGGGCATCTTGAGGAGGAAATCCTGGCGCCGTTCCACCGAAACCCGGCTACCCAGATGCTCCAAGATCGTCCCATCGCGCAGGACCAGGGCATCACCCGGCTGCAGGGGGTATTCCCTGCCCAGGTCCATCACGGTCAGGCTGCCGTCCTCCGCTTGGTGGATCTGGAGCGAGGTCTCGGCCCGCAGAATCTGGACGACCTTGAGGCCCAGCACCTCGCTGACCTCACGGTCCCGATACTTGAAGGAAACGCCAAAGTCGAGCCGGGTCAGGTCGCGCAGGTAGTTCAGGTACTGCTGCCAGACCGGCTTGTCCAGGCCGTACTTGCGCTGGATATTGCGCACCACATGCTCGGGCAGTTTTTTCTCGCCGGCAAAGTCAAAGGGGCCGCCGGGAAGTTCGCGAACCGTCCAGAAGGTCAGGGCGGTAACGACGAAAAAGACGGGAATGAACCAAAAGAGCCGACGAAGTATGTAGGCTAACATTCCAGACCCTCCTGACCGGGCTTTTCCCGGCACCGTTCAACACGTGGAGGATTATATCATAACCACCGGCAAGGCGCAAACCGGGGCAAAGACGGGACCAGGGCAAGCCGCACCGCACGGGGCGATCTCGACGCGCCATCGGCTCGACCCGGACCACGCCATCAGGACTCCTGGAACCGTCGTGGACGGGGAGGTCGCATGCTGCCGCCCTACTCTTCCCGGAGGGCGCGAATCTCTTGCTCACGACGAAAGATCTCGGCCTCCAGTCGGCGTCGCTCCATCTGCAATCGCGGGATCGAGGCACTGCGCTGAATCTGGGCCTGCCGCCGGCCATGCCCCCGTCGGCCCCGCGACAGGTCCGCCTGTGCCCGGGCGATCTCTTCGCTCACCCGCCGCACCTCGTCCCGCAGACGGCGCACCTCCTCCTGCAAGGTCTGGAGCCGCTCATTCGGTTCCTGAACAACCATTTCCTCGGTCATCGTCTTACCCCCTCCAAAGACCAGACGCGCCCGAAGGGATTCGAACCCCCAACCCTCGGTTCCGAAGACCGATGCTCTATCCGTTGAGCTACGGGCGCTCACGACCGGCCGACACCCGGCCTCTCCATTATACCATCTCTCGGCCCAATCCACAACTACAGTTTGCCCTTCAACCCATAGATATAGCCGCCCCGCAGGCCGGTCAACGGCTGGGTGTAGAGGAAGGCCTGGGGGTCCACCTCGCTCACGATCCGGGTCAGGCGGGGCAGATGCCGGGCCGGGCAGATCACGCTGAGCACCTCCACCGGACCTGCGCGCCCGACCCCCAGGTAGCGGGTCAGGGCAAAGCCGGCCGCCCGCACCGCCCGTTCGACCCCCTCCCAGGCCCGGCTGATCACCGTCACCTCGGTCAGGTCCCGTGACATGCGCTCGGAGAGCCAGCCCCCCACCAGGGTGCCGCTGCCAAACCCGCCGGCGTAGGCCAGGACGTAGAGCCAGTTGTCCACCCCCTGGATGACCCGGCTGACGACCAGGATAAAGATGAGCACCTCGACAAAGCCGATCACCGCGGCCAGGACCTTGCGCCCCCGGACGATCATCTGCACCCGAATCGTTCCCATCGAAACATCCACGACCCGGGCGACCAAGATCACCAGCGACCAGAGCACGACTTCCATCAAGCCTCCTCGCTCGGTTCCAGAATCGTCTTTCCCAAAACGGCCTCCAGGCTCTCCCGACGCAGGGGGCCAGGGCGGAGGAGGCGGGGCGGGTCGGTGGTCAGGTCGAGCAGGGTGGAGGGTTGCCCGCCGGGACAGGGGCCGCCATCCAGAATCAGCGGGAGCCGGCCGCCCAGTTGGGTCAGCACCTGGTCGGCGGTCACGGGGGCCGGCCGGCCGGAGAGGTTGGCACTGCTGGCAGCGATAGCCCCGCCCAGGCGGCTGGCCAGGTAGCGGGGCAGCGGATGGTCGGGCAGGCGCACGGCGACAGTCGGCCGGCCGGCCGTCAGCAGGCCCGGCAGGGCCGCATGCCGCCACAGGACGAGCGAGAGGGGCCCCGGCCAGAACCGCTCCACCAGCGGCCAGAGCAAGGCCGGCAGGTTCACACAAAAGCGTTCCAGGTCGGCGACCGCGGCAAGGAGCAGGGGGATGGCCAGATGCAGCGGTCGCTCTTTGACCTGAAAGAGTCGCCGAACGGCGGCCGGGTCGGTGCAGAGGACCCCGACACCGTAGACGGTGTCGGTGGGAAAGGCAACGACCTCGCCCCGTTGGAGCCAGCGGACGGCGTTTTCCCAGGCGATGTGGCGTTCCGCCGAGCGGAGCAATGTTTCCCAGTAGGCCATGCTGCACCCTCCTCTACCGCGGCCAGAAGGCGAGGGCCTGTCGCCAGTCGGGGACAAAGGTATCCAACCCAATCAAGAGCAGGCCCAGCAACCCCACCACGATATACTCGCGGGCCACCCGCCAAGTCAGCGTCCCCTGAAGGTGATGCCGCACCAGATTGAGCAGGTTATAAAAGACGACCAGGAGAAGGACTCCTCCGCTGAGGCCGGTGATGGCCCAATAGTTTAGGGGCCAGGTCACCTCGCCCACACAGAGCCCGACGACACAGGCATAGAGTGCGGCCTGCCCCCGTGGGGCCAGGCGATAAAGGACAGAAAAGGCGAGCAGAAAGGACAAAAAGACCAGGGTCGTGGCCGAAAAGAGACTGCGCACGCGCAGGGTATAGATTGAACCGTACAGGAAAAAGGCGACCAGGTAGAGGAGATTCTCCTCCAAAAGGAGGCTGCGCGCCCGCACCTGGGGACGGGGGTCCACCGTGTAGTGCGGCAGCCACAGGACCAGAAAGAGAAACAGGGTGGCCACCCCCAGCCCCACCGCCCGCATGGTGAAACGGGGCAACAGGCGGAGAAAGAGAAAAGCGGTCAGGGTAACCATGACCGGCAGAATCCAGGCCGCCACATGGAGGCGGCGGGGCCGGCCGGCCGGCAGGACCTCCCGGTCGTAGCGCTCGCGCTGAACGCTCTCCGCGCCCACGGCCACGACGATCAGGAGCAAAAAGAGAATCAGCCAGGCGATCGAAACGCTCGCCGTAAACTCCCGGGGCAGGGGGATGGTAAAGGTGAGGACATGAATCTGTTCAACCAGCAGAATCAGGCCCAGGCCGATAGCCGTCACCCCCACCAGGGGGAGGATGCGTTCGTAGCGTGGCATTGGACCCTCCTCTCTAGCGGCTCGCTGCGCGGGCCAGAATCTCGCGCGCGGCGACGACACCCGAGAGCGACGCCTGAATCAGGCCCCGCGTCACACCGGCCCCATCGCCAACGGCAAAGAGGTTGCTCACCTGGACCGTCTCCAGCGTCGGTTTCAGGTCCAGGCGGGAGGAGTAGAACTTGGCCTCGACGCCGTAAAGGAGGGTGTGGCGCGAGTTGACCCCCGGCGCGATCTTGTCCAGGGCCTCGAGCATCTCCATAATGTCGGCCAGGTAGCGATAGGGCAGGACGAAACTGAGGTCCCCCGGGACGGCGCTTTTCAGGGTGGGTTCGACGATGCTGCGGGCCAGGCGGGCCGGGGTGGTACGGCGGCCGGCCCGCAGGTCCCCCAACCGCTGGACGAGCACCCCCCCGCCGAGCATATTGGCCAGGCGGGCCAGGTAGCGGGCGTAGGCGATTGGCTCCCGGAACGGCTCGGTGAAGGAGGTGGAGACGAGCAGGGCAAAGTTGGTATAGCCGGTGGGCCGGTCGGCGTAACTGTGGCCGTTGACCAGGACGACGGGGGGAGAGCCATCGGCAAACTCGGGGGTCACCTCCCCCTGCGGACAGACGCAAAAGGTGCGTACGCGGTCGTCAAAGGCGTGGGTGACATACTCCAGTTTGGCCTCGTAGAGGGTATCGGTCAGCGGGGCCATCACGGCGGCCGGCACCTCCACCCGCACCCCCACATCCACGGGGTTGGTGGTCAGGGCGATGCCCAGGCGTTCGGCCTCGGAGCGCAACCAGGCCGCCCCCTCACGGCCGGGGGCCACCACAACCCAGCGGGCAGCGATCCGCTCGCCGGCCCCGGTCACCACCCCCTGCACCCGCCCCCCGTCCGCCTCCAGTCGCGCCACCGGTGTCTCGGTGCGCACATCCACACGCCCCTCCATCACCCGACGCATCGCCGCGACGATCTCGGTGCAGTGCTCCGTCCCCAGGTGCCGAATCGGCACGGGGATGAGTCGCAGGTCCACCAGGGAGGCCTGCCGTTGTAGGTCCTCGACCGCCTCATCCAGACCATAGACCCGCTCGGCGGCCCCGAACTCCAGGTAGACCTGGTCCACATAGTGGATATAGCGTTCCACTACCTGCCGGGGCAGGTAGTCGGTCAGCCAGCCACCGACTTCGGGGGAGAGGGTCAGTTTGCCATCGGAAAAGGCCCCGGCCCCCCCCCAACCGCAGAGTTGGGCACAGGGCCGGCAGTGACGACAGGGTTCGCCACTGTCGCGAATCGGACAGCTGCGCTTCTCCAGGGCATGCCCTTTTTCCAGGAGGAGGAGGCCAAGATCGCTTTTCCGGGCCAGTTCCAGGGCAGCAAAGATGCCGGCCGGCCCGGCCCCCACGATCACAACATCGTACCTTTCGTCCATATCGTCTCTCAGCAGGCCCGTTATGTCACCACAGCAAGGGGTTCGGGTGCGCTCAGTCCGCCAACGGCTCGAAGCGGGCCGTAAAGTGGCGCAGAAAGCGCGGTTCGTAGAGGATGCGCAGGCCGCGCAACGATTCCCGCTGCTCGTGAACCCGGGCCACCGTCTCGGCAACATAGTCCATCTGGGTGTTGGTATAGACGCGGCGGGGGATGGCCAGGCGGACCAGTTCCAGGTCGGGATAGATCGTTTCGCCCGTCTCAGGGTCCTTGCGGGCGTTCATCACGGTGCCGATCTCGACGGTGCGCACACTGCCGGCGACATAGATCGCCACCGTCAGGGCCTGGGCCGGCAACTCGGGCTGGGGGATGTGGGGCAGGAAGCGTTTGGCGTCCAGATAGACGGCATGGCCCCCGACCGGCTCCAGGATCGGCACCCCCAACGCCTTCAGTCGCTCCCCCAGGTAGCGCACCTGCCCAATGCGGTAGGCCAGATACTCCTGGTCCAGGGCCTCCCAGAGCCCCCGGGCGATCGCCTCCAGGTCGCGGCCGGCCAGCCCTCCATAGGTGGGAAACCCCTCCACCAGAATCAACCGCTGGCAGACCCGCTCGTAGAGGCCGGGATCGCGCATGGCCAAAAAGCCTCCGATATTGGCCAGGCCGTCCTTCTTTGCGCTCATCGTGCAGCCATCGGCATAGGAAAAGGTCTCCCGGACAATCTCGAGAATCGAACGGTCCTGCTGGCCGGGCTCGCGCTGCTGGATAAAGTAGGCGTTTTCGGCATGGCGGCAGGCATCCAGGAAAAGGGGGATGCCGTAACGGTGCAAGAGTTGGCTCACCTGACGGATATTCTCCAGCGAAACCGGTTGACCGCCGCCGTTGTTGTTGGTGATGGTGATCATCCCCAGGGGAACGCGCTCCGGCCCCACCCGCCGGATAAAGGCCTCCAGCCGTTCCAGGTCTACATTGCCCTTGAAGGGATGGAGGGCCTGCGGGTCCCGACCCTCGGGGATGACCAGGTTGACCGGGTGGGCCCCGACCGCCTCGATATTGGCCTGGGTGGTATCAAAGTGCATGTTGCTCGGCACATAGTCCCCCGGCTTGAGCAGGGTGGAAAAGAGGACATGCTCGGCGGCCCGGCCCTGGTGGGTGGGCACAAAATGGGGAAAGCCAAAGATCTCCCGAACCGCTTCCTCCAGGTGAAAAAAGTTGCGGCAGCCGGCGTAGGACTCGTCGCCGACCATCATGCCGGCCCACTGCCGGTCGCTCATCGCCGAGGTGCCGCTGTCGGTGAGAAGGTCAATGTAGATATCCTCCGCCCGGATGCGAAAGAGGTTATAGCCGGCCTCGGCCACAATACGACGTCGTTCCTCCTCGGTAGTTATGCGAACCGGCTCGACGGCCTTGATGCGAAACGGCTCGATCGGTGGTCGAATCACAAGAGCCTCCTTGTTCGGCTATCAGCCCTGATACCATCCTTCATCGGACAGGGGTATTCTATCCCTTTTCGGGAGTACTGTCAACCGTCGGCGGGCATGGGATCGCGATCCGTCTGCGTTGGGACACGGCGTGCCGTGTCCCAACCGCAAAAGGGCCGGATGTTCGTCTGGGTCTCTAGTCCCCCAGAACGGTTCAGTACCCTCCCCGGTCCAGCAGATCCTGGATGGAACTGTCGTCAACTGCCCCGGGCGGGGCGGCACGGGGGAGTTCTTCGGCAACCCGACGGGCCTGCTCCAGCCAGGCGAGCAGGAAGCCCATCAGTCTCCGAGCCCGCGCGGGCTCTTGCCCGGCCAGGTTGTTGCGCTCGCCGGGGTCACTGCGCAGGTCGTACAATTCAACCCGGTTCAGGGGCTCGGTGTAGATGACTTTGTACCCCTGGTCCAGCACACTGTACATATCGGCAGGGGCCAGGTGGGGCTTTTCGCTGTAGATGGGCCAGGGCTCCAATCGCTCCCCTCGAAGCGCCGGAACCAGGCTCCGTCCGTGCGCTTCGGGAGGAACAGGTACACCCATCACTTCGGCCAGAGTAGGCAGCAGGTCCAGCAGGGCCACGGGGGTCTGCACGACCCTGCCCGGCCGGGAAATCGGGGGCCGGCCATAATCAGCGGCACATGGAGCAGTTCCTGGTAGAGGCCGATACCGTGACTGTAATTCCCACGGTCCAAAAACTCCTCGCCGTGGTCGGCGTGCAGGACGATCAGGGTACGGTCGGTCAGCCCCAGTTCGTCCACCTTTTGGACAATCTCACCCACCAGTTGGTCGGTGTACACGATTCCCCCCTCGTAGAGGGAAACCAACACAGGCAGGTCTTCCAGGGTCAGGGGAAGGGGTCCGTTGCTCACTAGACGGTCATGGTCGAGAGTGCGGAGGTAGCGCTCCCGCTCACGGAGGAACCCCTCAGGAAGCGGCCGGTAGGCCTGTGGAGGATTGTACGGATTATGGACATCCATGTAAAAAAGCCACAGCAAAAACCGCTCATCCCGGTGTTGCTCCATGAAGGAGAGGGCGTGGTAGTTGAGCAGTTCCCCACCATCCACGCCAGGAAAGGAGGGGGCCACAAAGAGGTTGTACCCCTGGCCAAAGGCGATCTTGAAGGTGTGGGTGAATTCAGCGAAAAGGCGCACGATCGGGCGGCGGAGGAGAACCCCCAGGTCAAAGGGGGCCAACTGTGGATAGACGACCTCATCCAGGCCCTGTAAAAGGCCATAGTACTCGTTACACCAGGGGCTGGCCAGGTAGGCCGCAGTGTGGTAGCCCGCCTGTTGGGCCAGTTCGGTCAGGGTCGTGCGGTATTCGTCCACCCGGTCGGGGCAGAACCCACTTCCCCAGACGCAACCAATCTGCAGTTCGGTTGGATAAAGGGAGGTGTAAAAGGAGCCGACCGAGGTCAACGTCCAGGACGACTGCGCGATGGCTTGCTCGAAGCGGACGCCCCGGCCGGCCAGGGCATCCATGTGCGGGCTGATGCCGGGGTCGTGGCCGTAACTGCCCAAAAAGTCGTCCCGCAGGGAGTCAATCGTAATCCAGATAATGTTGGGGCGCTCGGGCGTGGCCGGCTCGCCGAGTGCTTCCGCGGGCAGGGAACGGTACCGCCGGTAGGCGTTGTAGGCCCCCACCGGCAGCAAGACCAGGAGGCCAAGCGCAAAAATGACCAGAGATGTGGAACAGAGCAGTCGCCAGTGAAGCAGGTGCACCCGGCCGGCCTGTCGCCACCGCCGCAAGAGCAGGTACAGGATTCCCCCAACAGCACTTCCCAACAGGGGAGCCAGGAACCCGACGATGGCCCAGCGGGGAAGCGCACCGAGCGGTGTCCCTGCCACCTCCCAGTCCTGCCGGGCCAGGCCGAGCAGGACAACGGTAAAGGCCACCGCCAGGCCGATGTAGGTGCTCAAGAGGACCGCCCGTGAGGGCCGACGGCGGCCGACCGCCAAAAGGCCCGAGAATCAACCCGACCACTCCCAGAAAGGAGGTAAAGAAAAGGCAGTAAAAGACGCCGATGTAGACAGCCCCGCGCAGATTGAGAGAGAGTGATTGGAGCAGGTCGGGGTCGAACAGGTAGGGCAGGTTGTCCAACAGGCCAAAGATTTCCCCCCAGACCAGGCCGGCAACGAGCGCGGTCAGAAAAGGTTGTGCGGTGCGAGAGAAGCGATTGTGTCCCATAAGACCTCGGCGAGTGCTAGCGTCCCCTCCGTGAGCGGAAGGTCAGGAAAAAGCCCAGCAACAACCCGGTCAACGGCATCAGCAAGGCCAGGCCGATCCAGAGGATTACAGGCGGGCCCTCCTCGGCCGGCGGGGTGGGGGTGGGAGGCAGCGGCGCTGCCGTGGGCGGCGCGGGGGTGGCGCTGGGCGGGATGGGCCGGGCCGTAGGCGGGCGCGTCGCCGTGGGAACGGGCGAGGTCGGCGCAGCCGTAGGAGGGACGGGCGTTTCGGTAGACGGTACAGGTGTGTCGGTGGGGGGAATGGGCGTTTCCGTAGGCGGGATGGGCGTGTCGGTGGGGGGGATGGGCGTTTCGGTTGGCGGGGCCGGGGTATCGGTGGGCAGCACGGCTTTGGTCGGCGGGGCCGGGGTATCGGTGGGGCGGCGCGTCCACGTGGGTGTCGGTGGGACGGGTGTGTGGGTCGGTGGGGCCGGCGTGTCGGTAGGCGGGACGGGGGTTTCGGTGGGCGGGGCCGGGGTCTCGGTCGGCCAGGGGGTACAGGTCGGTTCGCCGGTGGCGGTCGGCTGCGACGGCACGGTCGGCGCGGGGGTTGCTGTGGGTCAGCCGGCCGCGGTCGGCTGCGGCCAGAGGACCCCCCCCAGCACGGCCAGGCCGACGAGGAGCCAGAGGCAGGGGGAGGACCTGCCGCACCTGTCGGCGGAGCAGTCGCTGCGGGTTCGAGAGGTGTTCTGTCCCATCGGGCCTCCTTGAGGGAAAGCGGGGAGCGGCCCCCCCCCCCCCCCCCCGTTGTTGCTAGCCTTCCTGTGTTTCCTCCGCCGGCCCGGCCGGCTCCTGCTTTTCCCCCTCGACCACCTCCGCCGCCTCCACGGTCGGCGGGGCCGTGGTGGTGCGCACACCGGGGAGGTTGCGGAGGGTCTCGACCAGGTCAATGCCGGTGAGAGCCTCGACGGTGGCCGGCACCTCGGCGACGATGCGGGTGATATCCTGGGTCACGCGGGAACTGCCGGCCCCGCTGCCGTCGCCGGTGTTGATGACGACGATGCGCTCGGTGCGGCTGAGCGGTTCGGCGATGGCGGCGGCGATGCGGGGCAGCGCCTCGATCAGTTGCTGGAGGATGGCCGCCTGGCCGTAGCAGGCCCAGGCAGCGGCCTTTTTCTCCATCGCCTCGGCCTCGGCCAGGCCCTGCGCCCGCGTGGCCTCGGCCTGGGCCAGACCGCGGGCCTTGAGCACCTCGGCCTGGGCCAAACCACGGGCCTTTTCCACATCGGCCTCGGCCGTTCCCTTGGCCTTGGCCGCGTCCGCCTCGGCCTTGCCCACCGAGCGAATCGCCTCGGCCTGGCCTTCGGCCTGAGTGAGCGTCTGGAACTTGGTCGCCTCGGCCAGGGTGCGGATGCGCTGCTGCTCCGCCTCGGCCGGCCGGATGACGGTGGCCAGCAGTTCCTTCTCCTTGCGCAGCGCCTCCTGCTCCTGCACCTCGATCTGTTTCCTCTTCTCGACGACCAGGACCTCGACCTCCTGCTCCTTCACCTTCTGCTGGGTGATGTTCTGTTGGAGGGCATAGGCCAGGTCGGCCTCGGCCCGCTTGCGGTCGGCCTCAGCATCAAAGTCGGCCGTCTGCACCTTAAAGTTCTTCTCGGCCTCCTTGATGCGGGTATCGGCCTCCAGTTCAGCCTGGCGGGCCTCCTGCTTGGCCCGCGCCGCCTGGATGGCCGCGTCGCGCTGGGCCAGGGCCTCACCGATCGCCGCGTCGCGCTTGCGCTCGGCGGTTGGTCTGACCCCCAGGGCGTCCAGGTAACCTTCCTCGTCCCGGATCTCCTTGACGGTGAAGGAGACGACCTCCAACCCCATCCGGGCCAGGTCGCCGGCAGAGACCGTCTGCACCTCCTGGGCAAAGGCGTCCCGGTCGGAGTTGATCTGCTCCGGGGTGAGGGTGCCCAGGATGGCCCGGAGGTGGCCTTCCAGCGTCTGCAGGGCGATGTTGCGCATCTCGTCCTGGGTCTTGGAGAGGAACTGCTCGGCGGCGGTGGCGATCGAGACGTCGTCCCCCTTGACCTTGATCTGGGCGACCCCCTCCACCATCACCGGGACGCCCTCCTTGGTGTAGCCCCGGCTGACCAGGACGTCCAGGGTGATCAGTTCCAGGGAGAGATAGTCTACCCGCTCCAGGACGGGCCAGACAAAGTTTCTCCCCCCTCGGACGATGGTAAAGCCGACCCGTTGCCGCTCGCCGGTCTCCGGGTCCACGATCCAACTCTTACGGCCGGAGATGATCATCGCCTGGTTCGGCCCGACCTTGCGGATGCGGCTGGAGACAAAGAACCCCAGGATGATCGCGATAATCGTTGTTCCAACGATCCCGAAAAAGATGCCCATCCGAACCCTCCTTAATCTCGTCTGTCCTTCAGGCCCCAAAACCGGTGTAGGACAACCTCTCCGGGCTGTCCGGGCTCGCCTTACGGCCTGACAGGCCCCTACCCGGCGATCGGGCGAGGGCCGTCCGCCGGGCACTGTTCAGTCAATGTAGCGGATGTCCACCACCGCCACCGGGCCCTCCATCTTGAGAATGGTCACCCGGGTATTTTTGGGAATCGGCCGGCCGCTGGCGGAGCGGGCCGGCGCGCTGGAGCGGCTTCCCCGGACGACGTAGACGATCTCGCCCAGTCCCTCGGCGGGGATGGGGGTAACGACAGTGGCCGGCCGGCGGTACAGTTCGAGCCGGCTGGCGGTGCTGTCTATATCATCGGCCGCTGCGACAAAGTCATAAAAGAGATACATCCCCCCGCCCAGGAGCAGGCCGGCCGGCGCGGCCACCAGCAGGCTGAACGCGGGGAGCCAGCCCCACCCCTGTGTGGCCAGCAGGCCGCCCCCGCCAAAGCCGGCAAAGAAGGTAGCGACGACAACAGGGTTCAGCGGGCTCAGCCGGCGGCGCCTGCGCATGACAAAGTCCAGATCGAAAGGCCGCTCCCCCGAAGGGGCGTGCCCAAGGGGGGCTTCACCGGGGTTGATCTCCAGGTCGTGGCCGGCGTCGTGGCCGACGTCCATGTCGTGCCCCAGGTCGTGGCCGCTGTCGCCGTGCAGGTCGCCGGCGTGCTCCAGGGCGTGGTCGGCGTGGCCGTGTCCGAAACCAAAGGCCAGGATAAAGAGGGCATAGATCAGGGCGGAGCAAAAGAGGCCCAGGTAGATCCACTCCAGGGTATGCAGTTGGGCAAAGAACTGGCCCATCATTTCCTCCCGCCGGCCCTACCTACAACCCGCCGGGTCCGGCGACCGGTATACAAGATACGTATTTTGCCTCCCCGGGTTTCGTAGGGACATCGTAACACCTTCCTCAGGGATTGTCAAGCGTCCGTTGACGACCCTTTTCCCCTGTGGTAGAATATAGCCGGTGATTCCTGACCTGGAGGAAGCAGCCGTGGCCGAAGATCTGGTCGTGCAGGCGTTGGGACGGGCCGACCTCTTCAAGGGGCTCCAGCCGAACGAACTGGTCGAGATTGCCCGCATCTGCAGCGCCCGCTCCTACCGCAAGGGGGGTGTGGTTTTCGAGGAAGATTCGGAAGGGGACGAACTCTACATCGTCCACAAGGGCTCTGTCGAGGTGCTCATCTGGGTACGCTCCGAGGATGGCGTGGCCCACCAGGCAGCGATCAACACAATCTGGGAGGGCCGCTCCTTTGGGGAGATGGTGCTCATCGGTGGAGGCACCCGCATGGCCACGATTCGCTGCGTCGAGGATACGCTCCTTCTGGTGATCAAACGGTACGACTTTGACCGGCTTTGCGCCCGTAACCCCCGCATCGGCTATCAGGTGATGCGCAATATCGCCGAGGACCTGGTCTACAAACTGCGCAGTTCCTCCCTGCTGATGCGCGGCCAGGTCAAGTGGCGACAGGGGGAGTTGGGCGGCTGGCGTTGAGAAACTACCTTTCAGGAGGATATATTGCTGGAGGCGTTTTTCAGTCCCAAGAGCGTCGCCGTTATCGGAGCCTCGTCCACCCCGGAAAAGATGGGCTACATCCTGCTCGATAATATCACCCGCTATGGCTACCAGGGCAAGGTCTACCCGGTAAACCCCAAGGGCGGCGAGATTCTGGGCCTGCCGGTCTATGCCTCCATCCTGGATGTCCCGGAACCGGTAGACCTGGCGGTGATTGTCATCCCGGCCCGCTACATCCCCGATGTGGTAGATCAGTGTGGGGAAAAGGGGGTGCAGGCGTTGCTGATCATCTCGGCCGGCTTTCGCGAGACCGGTGCGGAGGGGGCCCGGCGGGAGAACGATCTCCTCCAACGGGCCCGCAAGTACGGGATGCGTATCCTCGGCCCCAACTGCCTGGGGTTGATTGACACCATCTCCTCGCTCAACGCCACCTTTGCCGCCGGCATGCCGGACAGGGGCGAGATCGCCTTCTTTTCCCAGTCAGGGGCCCTCTGTGCGGCCATCCTGGACTGGTCCAAGGAGGAGGGATTGGGCTTTTCCCATTTCGTCTCCCTGGGCAACAAGGCCGACATCACCGAGATTGACCTGCTCCAGGCCTGGGAGGACGACCCCCACGCCAAGGTCATCCTGGCCTACCTGGAGGGCATCGCCGACGGCGAGCGGTTCATAGAAGTGGCCGGCAAGGTGACGCGCAAGCGACCGGTCATCGCCATCAAGTCGGGGACGACCCAGGCGGGCACGCGGGCGATCTCTTCCCACACCGGCAGCCTGGCCGGCTCGGAGCGGGCCTACCAGGCAGCCTTTGAGCAGAGCGGCATCATCCGCGCCGAGTCGGTGCAGGACCTCTTTGACTTTTCCGAGATCTTTGCCTATCAACCGCTGCTTCAGGGGAACCGCATCGCCATCGTGACGAACGCCGGCGGCCCCGGCATCCTGGCGACCGACGCCCTGGAGCGGGCCGGCCTGACCCTGGCCCACTTTGAAACGGGCACGGTCGAGCGGATGGCCCGGCACCTCCCCGCCACGGCCAACCTGTACAACCCCGTGGACGTCATCGGGGATGCCCGCTCCGACCGCTACCACGCCGCCCTGGATGCCGTGTTGCGAGACCCCGGCGTGGATGGCGCCGTCGTCTTGCTGACGCCGCAGGCGATGACCGACGTGCCCGAGATCGCCCGGACGGTGGTCGAGGTCTCCCGGCGCTTCGCCAAGCCGGTGGTGGCCTCCTTTATGGGCGGCGAAGTGGTTGAGCCGGGGGAAAGGATTCTGCAGGAGAACCACATCCCCACCTATCCCTTCCCTGAACGGGCAGTCATGGCGCTGGGGGCGATGGGGCAGTACCGCCGCTGGCTGGAGCAACCACCACAGCGACCGGTGCACTTTAGGGTGGACCAGGAACGGGTGCGCCAGATTCTAGAGCACGCCCGCGAGGAGAACCGCCTGAGTCTGGGCGAGGTGGAGGCCCGCGATGTGATGGAGGCCTACGGGATGCGCCTGCCCCAATCACACCTGGCCCGTTCCCCCGACGAAGCGGTCCAACTGGCCGCCCAGATCGGCTATCCGGTTGTCCTCAAGATCGCCTCGCCGGACATTTTGCACAAATCAGACATCGGCGCGGTGAAACTGGGGCTCTCCAACCCGACCGATGTGCGCGATGCCTACGAACTGATCGAGTACCGCGCTCGTCGCTATAACCCCACTGCCGACATCTGGGGAGTGCTGGTGCAGCAGATGATTGTGGGGGGCAAAGAAGTCATTATCGGGATGAGCCGGGACCCCCAGTTCGGCCCGCTGTTGATGTTCGGCCTGGGCGGCATCTATGTGGAGGTGATGAAGGATGTCTCCTTCCGCCTGGCCCCGGTGGACCGCCGCCAGGCCCGCGAGATGGTCCAGGGTATCCGCTCCTATCCGCTGTTGACCGGCGTGCGTGGGGAGCCGCCGGCCGACGTGGACGCAGTGGTGGATACGATTCTGCGGGTCTCGCAACTGGTCACCGATTTTGGCGAGATTGTCGAGTTGGACGTGAACCCGTTGATCGTACACGAGGCCGGCCAGGGCGCGACCGTCCTGGACGCGCGGTTGATCTTTCAGTAGAGGACCTGACCCTTTGTTGATGGGGGTGACCATGTCCGGCACAGCCCTTTCCCCGATTGACCTGAGCGCCTGGTTCCTGATCGGCCTGGGGGGCTTGTTGCTCCTTTCCCTGGTCATCCGCTTGATTCGGTGGTTGGTGCGCCGCTTTCGCCCGGTGAGCGTGTGGCAACGTTATACCGAAGAGGCCAGTCCCTTCCGCCGCCGTCGCCGCGGGGGTTGGACCGCCCTTGGCGCGTTGCTGACCCTGCTCTTTGGCGCGCTCCTGATCGGGCTCGGCTGGGGAGGGCTCCGCACCCGCGCCGCGCTGCAGGTCTACCGGCCCTTTCCCCAGGAGGAAACGATTGGGCAGGTGCAGTGCCTCCCCGATGAGGCGGCGGGCGACCGGATGACCTGCACCCTGAGACTGACCGACCCGCCCCTGACCGAGACGGTCGTCCTGCCCGGGGCACGCTGGGGGCTGGAGGGAGAGGTATGGGTGTGGGACCCCCGGTTGGAAGAGTTGGGGTTCTCTTCGGGGTATCGCCTGCTGCACCTGGTCGGCTATGACCAGGCCGGCCAGGTCCTTGCCGGGGCCGAATTACCCTCGGCGCAGGGGATGGAGGACTGGCTGCTGCGCCTGGGAGCAGTGGCCCCCTTTGTGCGGGTGCAGCGCGACACCCTTTACGGTGAAGCGGCCGACGACCGCTTTTACGAACTGTCCGTGTCTCCCGACGGCTTTGCTCTGCGGGAGTGGGGGCCAACACGGCCCTGACCTGAGACTCGATCTGCTGGAGGATAGCGATGGAAACGATTCTGGTCGTCTCGGCAGAGACCTTTTCCGGGAAAAGTGCCCTGTGCATCACCCTGGGGCAACGGTTGCGGCGGGATGGCTTTCGCGTAGGGTACATGAAGCCGCTGTGCATGCGCCTGTACCGCGCCGAGCAAGTTGCCTACGACGAAGACACCGCTTTTGTCAAGCAGGTCTTTGAACTGGAGGAACCGCTGGAGGACCTTTCTCCGCTCTGTCTGACCCCACGCCTGCTCGAAGGGCTGCTCAAAGGGGAACCGCAGACCGACTATGTCGAGCGGTTGCGTTCGGCCTTTGCGGTGGCCTCGAAAGGGAAAGATGTGCTGCTCCTGGAGGGGCCCAACGACTGGTCCGAGGGCACGATCGTCGGGTTGCCGGCCACTCGGGTGGCCGAAATTTTTCAGGCCCGCGTTCTGATGGTCTCCCGCTTTCACTCCCTGATCGAGGTGGACAATATCCTGGCCTTCTGGGAGGCAATGGCCGGCCGGAACGTCCTCGGCGTGGTGCTCAACGATGTCCCCCGGGCACGGGCGACGCAGGTGGAACGGCTGGTCCGGCCCTTCCTGGAGAAGCAGGGGATTCCGGTCCTGGCCGCACTGCCCCAAGATGCCGTCCTACGCTCGGTCAGCGTCAACGAACTGGCCGAGCACCTCAGGGCGCAGGTTCTCTGCGCGGTCGAGCAGGGCGAGAACCTGGTCGAGACGATGATGGTCGGGGCCATGAGCGTGGACAGCGCCCTCTCCTACTTTCGCCGGCAGCCGAACAAAGCGGTGGTTACCGGAGGAGACCGCGTGGATATCCAGTTGGCCGCCCTGGAGACTGACACGACCTGCCTGATTCTGACCGGAAACCTGCGGCCCAACCCGATGATCCTCACCCGCGCGGAGGAACAGGGCGTACCGGTGCTGCTGGTCGCCGGCGACACGATGACGACGGTGCGACGGGCGGAGGAACTGTTTGGTCGGGCCCGTTTCCGCCAGAGGAGCAAGATCGAACGCTTCGAGTCGCTTCTGGAGAAGCGCTTTGACTTGGCACGGTTCTACCAGATGTTGAACCTTTCGCCAGAGTGAGGTCTGCTGTGGGAAAAGAGAGGGAACAGGCATTGCGGGCCTTGCCGGCCGTGGACCGGGTGTTGGAGCAGGTTCAGGCGGCGGCCGGGGCCCCCTGGCCCCACCAACTGGCCGTTGATGCGGTGCGGGCCGTTCTGGGGGAGGCGCGGCAGGGAATCGCTGCCGGGAACAAGCCGCCCGCCCTGGAGGACCTGGTACGGCAGGCGGTAGCCCGGCTGGACCTCTGGACGCAGCCCTCACTGCGGCCGGCGATCAATGCCGGCGGGGTGATTGTGCACACCAACCTGGGCCGGGCTCCGCTGAGCCAGGCGGCGATTGCGGCGGTACAGGCAGTCGCCGCCGGGTACAGCAACCTGGAGTTCGACCTGGGGGCCGGCCGGCGGGGTTCGCGCTACGAGCATGCCCGGCGGTTGCTCTGCCGACTGACCGGCGCCGAGGCCGCCCTGGTGGTCAACAACAACGCCTCTGCCCTGCTCCTGGCGCTATCTACCCTGGCCCAGGGACACGAGGTGATCGTCTCGCGGGGGCAGGCGGTCGAGATCGGCGGGGGCTTTCGCATCCCTGCCGTGATGGCCCAGAGCGGGGCCCGCCTGGTCGAGGTAGGCACGACCAACCGCACCTACCGCCGGGACTATGAGGCGGCCATCACACCGGAAAGCGCGGTCCTGCTGCGGGTCCACCGGAGTAACTTTGCCATGGTCGGCTTTGTCCACGACGCCTCGCTGGAAGACCTGGTCGCCCTGGGCCGGGAGCACGGCCTGTACGTCCTGGACGACATTGGCAGCGGGGCCCTCCTGGACACGGCGGCCTTTGGGCTGGCCCACGAGCCGATGGCCCAGGAGAGCATCCAGGCCGGCGCGGATGTCGTTTGCTTCAGCGGGGATAAACTCCTGGGCGGGCCGCAGGCGGGAATCGCCGTCGGCAGGGCCGAGCCGATCGGTCGGATGGAGCAGCACCCCCTGGCCCGGGCGGTGCGCCCGGACAAACTGGCCCTGGCGGCCCTGGAGGCAACCCTCTTGCACTATCTCCGCGAGGAGGCCGTGGAGGAGGTGCCCGTCTGGTGGATGATCTCCCGACCGCTGGCCCAGGTGCGCCGGCGGGCGCAACGCTGGCGCCGCTGGCTGGCCCGCCAGGGGGTCGAGAGCCGGCTGGTGCGCAGCGAGACGGCGGTGGGCGGCGGCTCCCTGCCGGGGCAGACCCTGCCGACCATTGCCCTGCAGATTGTGGGATTGGCCTCGGTGGAGCAGGCCGCGCACCTCCTGCGCACCGCCGACCCGCCGGTGATTGCCCGTATCGAGGGGGAGCACCTGTTGCTGGACCCCAGGACGGTCCTGCCGGAGCAGGAACAGGCCCTGTTGGAGGCCCTGGCCGGCCTGCGTGCCCTGGTCGGCTCGTCGGGTGGGGACACTCCGCCGGCGGATTGAGTTGCAACCTTCCACCGGAGGGCGCAGCCTGATTCAGGCCGGCCGATGGTCGGGCAATCGGCCAGACCGGATAAAGGAGCGAACGGATATGAGCGAACCCCGAACCCTGAATGAACTCCTTGCCGCGGGTATCCAGGCGGCCAAGGCCGGCCGCCGCGAGGAGGCCCGGCAGTGCCTTCTCCAGGTGATTGAGCAGGATGAGCGCAACGAGCAGGCCTGGCTGTGGCTGAGCGGGGTGATGGACGACCCCCGGGACATGCAGGTGGCCCTGGCCAACGCCCTGACGATCAACCCGGAAAACGCCCAGGCCCGCAAGGGCCTGGAGATTCTCCGCCGGCGGTACGGCAACCGCCTGCAACCGGACGAGGAACCGCCTCCGCCCGGCGGTCGCGCCCCGGCTCCCACGGCAGTCGTCGCCACCGGCCTGGTGGATGACCTGCCCCCCGGCGCGACCGGCGAGGCGCTGAACTGCTACCGCTGCGGCTCTGAGGTGAACGACGTCGCCGAGACCTGCTGGAACTGCATGGCTTGGGTGCACTGTTGTGAGAACTGCTCTTACCGGCGGGAGGGGGAGTGTAAAAAGTTGCAGGACATTCGCGGGCAGGCGATTATGGCCCGGAACGAGTGCCCCTGGTGGACGCCGGCCGGCCGGCCGCTGCCGGCGGTGCCGCCGTGGAGGTAGTCTCTTATGCTGCACCTGGAAGGGATTCGTTGGGTCACCGTGCCAGGCCGGGAAAAGACCCCGTGGCGCAGGATAAATCCTGGGCCACGGGGTGAATCCGGCGCCACGGCCGCGCAGGATAAATCCTGCGCCACGGATAAATCCTGGGCCACGGGGTGAATCCGGCGCCACGGCCGCGCAGGATAAATCCTGCGCCACGGATAAA
>FWPU01001120.1_pt1 | contig 83215 bp, 68 predicted proteins | sample 2228361 | NCBI WGS metagenome assembly FWPU01 (sample SAMEA103939777, study PRJEB20133) | metagenome | reverse complement strand
CCCCTTCTCGTCTCACCCCTCCCCTCTCCTGACGGAGGTCAGGAGAGGGGAGGGGACAGGGGGAGGGGTGAGGCTGAACAGATATGAAATGACCGGCACTCCTGAAGTGCCGGTCATTTCTTTGCTGCTCGATGCTATCGTACTGCCCGGTGCTACCGCACCGCCGCGCCCGGCCCCTTCGAGCTGGCGCGCAGCCGCTGCGCCTCCAGCGCTTTCAGGAACTCGCCGGCAGCCACCGGCTCGCTGTAGGTGATCGCCTTCACCGAGCAGTATTTGACGCACTCCGGGTCGCCTTCGCAGTAATCGCACTTGATCAGATGGCGCGCCCGGCCGTCGAAGTCAATCGCGCCGTAGGGACAGTTGAACATGCACAGCTTGCAGCCGATGCAGAGCTGTCGGTTGATCACCACCGCGTTGGTCTTGGGGTCGCGGGTGATGGCGCCGGCGACGCCGCACACCCGGATGCATGGCGCGTCTTCGCACTGGTAGCACACCAGCGGCACGGCATCGCAGGTCTTCTCCCAGCGGTAGACCCGGATGCGGGAGAGGGTCCGGCTGAACTCGCCTGTATGTTTGAAGGAGCAGGCCATTTCGCACAGGCCACAGCCGATGCACCGATCGGGGTCAACGACGAGCATTTTCATGGCGGGTCTCCTTTCTCATACGGCCAGGTCGGCCAGGCCCAACTCCTCGAGCTTCGCCCTGGTGGGCACGGCCTGCTCGTCCCACCCGCGAATCTTGCAGTAGTCGGCCAGCATGGTGTAGTAGTCCGCCTCGGAGAGTACCTTGCCGGCGCTCGGCCCGGAGCGGTTGGGGTCCAGCGAGAAGCGCGGGGGCAGCTTCAGGTCGTCGAAGGTCATGCCCTCGCGGAGGTTGAAGAGCCAGGTCAGGTTAGTGATGCGTTCGCCGGCCCGCTCGAACTCCTTGACGTCCCGGTATTCCTCGAAGCCGGTGCCGGTCCACAGCATGTTGGTCAGCCGCTGGTTGTTCCAGCAGTCGAAATCACAGATCTCTAGGGAGAACTTGGCGGCATACTGGTGCTGCTGCTCGGCGTTGACCTTGGCCTTGTTGACCGTGCTCCAGCGCTCGAGCGGGATCGGCTCGGCGCCCAGCCAGAACGCGCCTAGCACCTCGGGCCCGATGGGCCACGAGCGCAGATGACAGCCTCCGCGGTCAGATGTGGCATAGGAGAGGGCCATGGACCAGGAACCCTTCGGCTCGTAGGCGGGCGGCTCCATGCCTTTGAAGTGCACTGCATAGCGCTCGGAGCCGCGGCCCAACTTCGCCGCGGCGCGCTTGACCCCTTCGGCCAGCAGGTCGCCCAGACCCTCGCGTTTGGCGATCTTCTCCACCATTTTCACCATGGCATCGCCGTTGCCGAAGGTGAGGACCAGCCCATCGGTCTCCTCCGGCTTGAGGATGCCCTTCTCGTAGAGCTCCATGGCCCAGGCGATACAGTCGCCCGTTGAGATGGTGTCAAGGCCGTAAGCGTCGCACAAGTAGTTGGCATGCACGATGGCGTTGATGTCGTCCACGCCGCAGTTGGAGCCGAGGGAGAAGATCGTCTCGTATTCCGGCCCTTCGACCTTGGTGCCGGCGTACGGGCCGACGGTCACCTCGACGTAGTTGCCGCAGCCCACGGGGCACGAGTAGCAGGCGTGGCGCTTCGTCGTCATCTTGAGGATGACGTTGGCGTCAATCTTGTCTGCGCCGGCGAAGACGCCGTCGGCGAAGTTGTAGGCCGGGAAGGTGCCGGTGGCGTTGGTGTACCACATCAGGGAGGGAGAGCCCCACTTGATGCCGAACTGGGCTTCGGGGTTCTCCAGGGTATCCTTGATCATCGCCTCCCAGCAGGCCTCTTTGAACTCCTGCGGATGAGCCACCTTGACCGAGCCGGTGCCGCGCGCCACCACTGCCTTGAGGTTCTTGGAGCCCATCACCGCGCCACAGCCGCCGCGGCCGTGCTGGCGATAGTAGCTGGCCGAGATGCACGCATATTTGACCAGGTTTTCTCCCGCCTGGCCGATCGCCATGACGGCCGGTGCTTCGCCCAACTCGGCGTGCAGTGCGTCCTCGGCCTCGTGCGCGTTCTTGCCCCACAGGTGTCTGGCGTCCCGGATCTCCGCTTTGCCGTCCTCGATGTAGAGGTAGACCGGCGCATCCGCCTTGCCGGAGACGATGACGCCGTCATAGCCGGCGAACTTGAGCTCCACGCCGAAGATGCCGCCGGCGTGGCTGTCGAGGTAGAGCCCGGTCTGCGGGCCTTTGGTGACCACGCAGTACTTGGGGGAAGAGGGTGCGAAGGTGCCCGCGAGGGGGCCGGTCCAGATCATGAAGACATTGTCTGGCCCGAGAGGGTCGGCGCCCGGCTTGACGCGGTCCCACAGGTAGCGCGCGCCCAGCCCTTTGCCGCCGATGAATTTTCTGGCCCAGTCCATGTTCAGGGGTTCCTCCCAAATGCGGCGCTGGGTCAGATCCACGTTGAGTACACGGCCGGTGTAACCGTAGGCCATACTTCCGCCTCCTTGCCTGATGTTGCCTGGGGAAAAATGCACGGCCAAACGACTCAGCGGTTGATGAGATGTGTCAGCCCTTTGGTTGCCTCCTTTCTCAGCTCACTGCTTTCTTCACGAGCGCGCTGATTTTTGCCTCTTCAGCAGCCGTCAGCTCCTTCAGCGCAAAGGCGGTCGGCCACATCGCGCCCTCGTCGAGGTTCGCCGTGTCACTGAAGCCCAGAGTTGCATATCTGGTGTTGAACTTGTGCGCGCTCTGGAAGAAGCAGACAACCTTACCGTTCTTATCGGCGTACGCGGGCATCCCGTACCAGGTCTTCGGCGAGAGGGTAGGCGCGCTGGCCTTGATGAGCGCGTGGAGCCGCAGGGCCAGCGTGCGATCCGGTTCCGGCATCTCGGCGATTTTCGCGAGCACTGCGCTCTCCCCGTCTGCCCTGGCCGCTTCCGCCTTGAGCTCCTGGGCGCGCTCCTTCATCGCGGCGCGTTCCTCGTCCGTGAACCCTCTCGCTTTCTTGCCGGCCGCAGGGGCAGTGCGGGCGGATTGCTGTGCGTTCTGCTTTGGGGTCATATAGACCCTCCACTCTCTGACTTTGGAGGAGCGGGCATACGCCTCGCGCGGCCTGAGACAAAAAAGAGGCGCGATACTTCCAATTGACATGGAATACACTTATCTTACACAATCTGCCCCCATTTGTCAACAGGCAAGTTCTCAGATATACTTGTCTGTGGCGTCCGTCCTCCGGACGCCGTAACCCGCCCAGGAGGTCTCGATGGAGTGGCTCTTCTTGATGCTGGCGATCCTCATCGAAAATGCAGGCACCACCAGCGCGAAGCTCTCACAGGGCCTCACCCGGCTCCTGCCGGCGGTCTTCATGTTCGGCTGCTATGCGCTTGCCTACACGTGCTTTGCCCTGGCGCTCAAGAAGCTGGATGTGAGCGTCGCCTACGCGATCTGGTCGGGGCTGGGCACGACGCTGATCACGCTCATCGGCATCCTGTGGTTTCGCGAGACGGTCACGCCCCTCAAGCTGTTCGCCATTGCCGTGATCATCGCGGGGGTCGTGATCCTGCACCTGAGCGGCGACGCGCGCTGAAGGTCTGTCACGGGTCAGGCGCCACCAGGCGTTCGGCCCGTGGCGAAGCATCTCGAATGTGCCAGGCACCTTCGGCCCGACCGGCGAGCCGGGGGTACCTGGCCGCGTAGAGCAGACAGGAGACATCTTCATGCCAGCCAACCTTACTGCACACCTTTCACCCGTTTGGAGCCGTCTCTCCAACATCCTCGTTGACCGCGGAGAGGGCGCATATCTGTACGACGTGACCGGCCGGCGCTATCTGGACTTCACTTGCGGCATCGCGGTCACCAACACCGGGCATTGCCATCCCAAAGTCGTCGCGGCCATTCAGGCGCAGGCTGCCCGCCTGCTCCACGGCCAGATCAATATCGTCTATCATCAGCCCATCCTCGACCTGATCGGCGAGCTGCTGACGGTCACGCCCACGGGGCTCGACAGCTTCTTCTTCAGCAACAGCGGCGCCGAGGCCGTGGAGGGGGCGGTTAAGCTGGCCAAACAGGCCACGGGCCGACCCAATGTCATCGTCTTCAGTGGCAGCTTCCACGGCCGCACCCACCTGACCATGGCCATGACCACCAGTAAGACGATCTATCGCGGCCGCTATCAGCCGCTGGTGCCCGGCATCTTCGTTGCGCCCTATCCCTACGTCTACTACTATGGCCTCGATCCCGACCGGGTGACCGATTTCTGCATGCGGGAGCTGAAGCGGCTGCTCAAGAGCCAGACCGCCCCCGAGGAGACCGCGTGCATGGTGGTCGAGCCGGTGTTGGGTGAGGGCGGCTATGTCGTGCCGCCGCCTCGCTTCCTGGCCGAGCTGCGCCACCTGTGTGATGAGAGCGGTATCCTGCTCGTCGCCGACGAGATCCAGACCGGCTTTGGCCGCACCGGCCGGTTCTGGGCCGTCGAGCACTCCGGCGTCGCCCCCGACGTCCTGATCATGGCCAAGGGGCTGGCATCGGGCCTGCCGCTGTCGTGCGTCGCGACTCGCCAGGAGCTGGCCGTCAGGTGGCAGACCGGCTCGCACGGCGGGACGTATGGCGGCAACGCGGTGGCGTGCGCCGCGGCCGCAGCCACCGTCCGGGTGATCAAGGAGGAGCGCCTGGCCGAGAACGCAGCCGAGCGCGGCAACCAGCTCATGGCCGGCCTGCGCGCCTTGCAGGCCGATTTCCCGATGATCGGCGACGTGCGCGGGCTGGGGCTGATGGTCGGCGTCGAGTTCACCCGCGACGGCCAGCCTGACTCCGCGACCTGCAAGGCCGTCGTCAAAGCTTGCCAGGAGGAGGGCCTGCTGTTGCTCACTTGCGGCACCTACGACAACGTGGTCCGCTGGATCCCGCCGCTGGTGGTGACGCAGGAGCAGATCGAGGAGGGGCTGAAGGTCTTCGCGGCCGCGCTGGATCGGGTGGCGGGGTAGGGTGCGGCAGGCGTGCCTGGCATTCCCGAAGTATACACCACCTGTGCCAGGTTCAACGCAGGCCTATTGGCCTGTCAGACAGTTCTTTGCTTCAGTGCAAGAGGTTCCCGGCTATGGGGAAGATCACCCTCAAAGTCTACGCCGTCCTGGGACAGGTGGCCGGCCGCACGTTGGAGGTGGACCTGCCTGCGCCCTGTTCGCTGGTCGAGTTCCTGCGGCCGGTGGCCGAACGACATGGCTTCGCCGGCCAGTTGTTCGATGCGCCCGATCGCCTCAAGTGCAGCTACACCGTGCTGGTGAACGGCACCAGCATCTACTACCTCGACGGTCTGAACACGCGCATCAAGGACGGCGATGAAATCGTGCTGATGGCATTCGTGACAGGAGGGTAACATGCGTATTGTCATTGCCGGCAACGGCTTCGCCGGCGTCACCGCGCTGGAGACGATCCGCCGTCTCGACTCGCAGGTCGAGGTGACGTTGGTCTCCCGAGAGACGCGCGGCTTCTACTCGCCTGCCTCCCTGTTCGCCTACATGGAGGGCCGGGTGGACGAGGCCCACCTGATCCTGCGCGACGCCGACTTCTACGAGCGGATGCGGGTGCAGACCCGCTTCGGTCGCGAGGTGCGACAGCTCGACACCGCCGCACGCGCGGTGACGCTCGACGACGGCGCCACGCTGACCTACGACCGGCTGTTGATCGCCACCGGCGCGATGACGCGCGGCCGGGGCATCCCGGGCAGCGGGGCCCAGGGCGTCTTCAAGCTCGACTGGTTGGAGGACGCGCAGCGCCTCCTGGCCCAGCCTATGCGGCGGGTTGTGGTGGCCGGCGCGGGTCGCATCGGGGTCGAGCTGGCGTCAGTGCTGTGCGAGCGCGGGGCCGAGGTGATCATGCTTGAGATCAAATCCACGGTGCTGCCCGGCGTCTTCGACGAAGACATGGCAGCTCTGATCCACGAGCGGCTGGTCGAACACGGCGTCGAAGTGCGGCTGAACGAAGGGTTGATCGAGATCTGCGGCGACCCGGTGCGGACCGTGCGCACGGCGCGCGGGGAGATCGGATGCGATACGGTGGTGCTGGCCATGGGTCGCCGGCCCAACGTGGACTTCGTGAACCCGACCCAGATCGCGCTGGGCGCGGGCGGCGGCATCCTGGTGGACGAATACCTCCACGCGGCCGACGGCGTCTACGCGGCCGGCGACTGCGCGGAGACGTGGGACCTATTCGGCCAGCGTGCCATCAACGGCGTGATCCCGACGGCGGTGGATACCGGCCGACTGGCGGCCCTCAACATGCTGGGCCGGCGCACGGCCTATCCAGGCTCGATCAACGCCAACGTGTTGATCGTCTTCGGCCGGGCCTATTTCTCGCTGGGCAGCCTGACCGGCGAGCGGGTGCGGCGCCAGCACGACGGCGTGGTGGAGAAGTTCGTCGTCCGGAATGGCCGGCTGGTGGGCGCGCAGTTTGCCGGCGAGACTCGCGCCGCAGCGCAGGCCCAACAGGCGATCCGCCGCGCCATCACCCTGGGCGAACCGTTCAGTTTCGACGCAGTGCGCCGGCGCATCTTCTATCCGGTGCGGGTGGCGAACCCCAACCGCAGCGCCTGACCCTGGCGGCGTTACCACCGATGCCAAATATTGTGCTTGCCGTTCCCCTGCTCCTGACCCTGCTCGGCGCAGGGCTGGCCGCCCTCTACGGCCATCCCGGCCTCAACCGTCGGCTGACCATCACCCAGGCCGCGTGGCTGCTGGCGACGCTGCCGCTGGCCGCGTTCCTCTTCTTCCTCAGCCGGCTGCCCGCCATCGCGGACGGCGGCGCGCTGGTCTTCACCATGGATTGGATGCCTTCGCTGGGCATGGGCGCCAGCCTCTATTTCGACAGCCTGAGTGCGCTTTTCCTGCTGCTGGTGTCGGGCATCGGGACGCTGGTGGTGGTCTACAGCGGGTATTATTTCAAGGGGGATCACAGCGCGTGGCGCTTCCTGGCCTACCTGTTTCTGTTCATGACCATGATGCTCGGCGTGCTGCTGGCCGGCGACGTCATCACGCTGTTCGTCTTTTGGGAGGGCACCAGTCTCACCTCGTTTCTGCTGATCGCGTACAAATACAAAGACGAAGCCGCGCGGCGGGGCGCGTTCAAGTCGCTGTTCATCACCGGCGGCGGGGGGATCGCGCTGCTGGCCGGGCTGCTCTTCGTCGGCTCGGCCGCGGGCGGCATGGACTACGCCACGATCCTGCGCAGCGGCGACGTGCTGCGCAGCAGCCCGCTCTACGGCGTGATGCTCGGCCTGATCGCGTTCGGCGCGTTCACCAAGAGCGCGCAAGTGCCCGCGCACATCTGGCTGCCCGACGCCATGACCGCACCCACCCCCGCCAGCGCGTACCTGCACTCGGCCACCATGGTCAAGGCCGGGGTCTACCTGCTGGCGCGGCTCAACCCGGCGCTGGGCCAAACCGAATCGTGGTTCTGGCTGCTCACCGGCTTCGGCCTGGTCACCATGTTGACCGGCGCGTACCTGGGGTTGAAGCAGCACGACCTCAAGGCGCTGCTGGCCTATTCCACGATCAGCCAGCTCGGTGTGCTGGTGATGCTCATCGGCGACGACACGTCCGCGGCGTTCAAGGCGCTGGTGATCAGCGTGGTGGCGCACGCGCTGTACAAATCGGCGCTGTTCCTGACCGTGGGCATCGTGGATCACGAGGCAGGGACGCGCGACCTGCGTCGGCTGGGCGGGCTGCGCCGCGCCATGCCGTGGACGTGCCGGGTGGGGCTGATCGCTGCGCTCTCGATGGCCGGGCTGCCGCCCATGTTCGGTTTCCTGGCCAAGGAGACGCTGCTGGCGGCCGTGACGCACCCCAGCATCTCGCCGACGGGCATTGCATTCCTGGCGGCAGCGACCGTGGTTGCGGGCAGCCTGATCCTGGCCCAGGCCGGCACGCTGATTTGGGACACTTTCTTCGGCCGGCCGCATGACCCCCACGTCCACGCACACGAGGCCCCGCGCTGGATGATCGCCATGCCGGCCATCCCGGCGCTGCTGTCGCTGACGTTCGGCCTGCTGCCGGAGCCTGAGCGCCTGGCGGCGTTCTTCGCCAACGCAGCGGCGGCCGCCTACGGCGACAGGGTCAAGGTATCGCTGGCGCTGTGGGCCGGCGTCACCCCGCCGCTGATCCTGAGCATCGTGGCGGTGTCGTTGGGCCTGGCCCTGTGGGCCTCCCGCTCCCGGGTGCGCGCCCTGCAACAGCGCGTGCCGGAGCGCATCAGTTTCAACGCGCTGCACGCCGGCGCGCTGCGGCTGCTGGACGGCGGCGCATACCTGGCGACCCGCACGCAGTCGGGCCAGCTCCGCCGTTACCTGGCGGCCATGCTGATCAGCCTGACCGCGCTTATGTTGCTGTTCGGCCGCGTGCCGCTGCCCACGGCGATCCCGCCGTTTGCCCTGGACGAACTGGCGATCTTGCGCGTCTTCGCCCTAGCATTGGCCGCAGCCGCAGCCGCTTTCAGCATCTTCCTGCGCCGCGACTTCAACGCGATCCTGGCGCTGGGCGCGTCGGGCTTGAGCGTGGCCGTCATCATGGTGCTGGAACCCGCGCCCGACGTGGCGCTGGTGCAGGTGGTGGTGGACATCCTCAGCGTGGTGATCTTGGTGCTGGCGCTCAGCAGCCTGCCGCGTGAACAGCGCCGCCGGGCCTGGGAGCTGACTTTCCGCCAGAGCCGGCCGGGCCTGATTCGGGACGGCTTGATCGCCGTCGTTGCCGGAGCGGCCGTCACGATTCTCGCGCTGGTCGCACTCACTTCCCGCCCGCGGGAGAGCATCGTCACTCCGTTCTACGAGGCCAACGCCAAACCGCTCACCGGCGCGGCCGACATCGTGGGCGCTGTCGTGGTGGACTTCCGCGGCTTCGACACCCTGATCGAGATCGCTGTCTTTGGCCTGGCTGGGGTGGGGGTGTATACGCTGCTGCGGTACGCGGCGCGAGGGGATTGGGAGGCAGGTAGACAAGGAGACAAGGAAACAAGTAGACAGGGAAACAAGGAAATAGGGAAACAAGGGAATAGGGTATCGGAAGGCGGAGAGCATTTAATCCGCAACGCGCAACACGCAACACGCAACACGCAGCACGAATACGGCCTGGGCGACGAGTCCCACGACCTGAACATCATGGGCATCGGCGGGACGCGGCCGTCGCCGTTTGTGCGGGCGCTGGCGTATATTCTGCTGCCGGTGACGCTGATCCTGGGCGCAGTGCAGATGATGTACGGCCACGACCAGGCCGGCGACGGCTTCACTGCCGGCGTGATCATCAGCCTGGCCGTCGCGTTCTGGTATGTGGTCTTCGGCTACGAGGAGACGCGACGCCAACTGCCGTGGCTGCGGCCTTTCAGCCTGGTCGGCGCGGGGCTGCTGTTGGTGATCGGGGATGCGGTCATCTCTGCCGCAGTGAAAGGCGTCTTCTTTGCCCATCTGGATTACGGCAGACTGTTGGGGCTGACACTGCCCAAAGGTTTCGGCCTGACCACATCGTTCATCTTCGAGGTCGCCATCTGCCTGACGGTGTTGGGCGGCGCGTCTATGGTGCTGGCTGCGCTGGGGCATCCGAGGGAGTGATTCTCACGCGGGAACGCGGAGACGCGGAGACACGGGGACGCGGGGACGCGAAGACAGGGAGATAAGGAGAGGCATGGATCTGCTGAAAGCACTCGCTATCGGCGCGATGTTCGGGATCGGGATCTTCCAGATGTTGCGCCGCAACGTGATCCGCTCGACCATTGGGCTGATCATCATTTCCAACGCGGTGAACCTGTTCCTGCTGTCCACCGGCGCGTACCAGGGCGTGGTCGCCGCGTACGTCAACGAGACCGGCCAGCGCAGCGACGCCCTGCCTCAGGCGCTGGTGCTCACCGCCATCGTCATCAGCATGGCCGGCTTCTCGCTGGTGCTGGCGCTGCTGTATGTGCTTTCGACACGCTACCATACGGCAGATTCGGATGAGATCGCGGAGTTGCGGAATTGACGGATAACCAAGGACGGATAGACGTATGCATGTGCATCACGCATCACGTTTTACGCAATACGTTAAGCCCCTGAAGCCGTGAACGCACACCTTGTTCTTCTCCCTGTCCTCATCCCGCTGACCGGCGCGGCCGTGGGGTTGCTGCTGTGGCGCGTGCCGGCCGTCCAGCGCGCCTGGTCGTTCGGTACGCTGCTCACGTCGTTCGCGGCGACCATTGCGCTGCTGTGGGCTGCGTGGACACAAGGGCCGGTGGTATTCCAGCTCGGCGGCTGGCCGGCGCCGTTCGGCATCAGCCTGGTGGGCGACCTGCTGGGGGCCACGATGGCCGTGATGGCGCAGGGCGTGCTGGTAACGGGCATGATCTACGCGCTGGGCTGCCGGGACAAGTGCATCACCTACCCGGCGTTCTTCCCGCTCTTCTTGACCCTCACCGCCGGGCTGACGGGCGCGTTCCTGACCGGCGACCTCTTCAACCTGTTCGTGTTTGCCGAGCTGCTGGTGGCGTCGGGCGCGATCCTGACGGCCATTGCCGATGACCGCTCCGGCGCGGAGGCGGCGTACAAGTACTTCTTCATCAGCCTATTCGCCGCCATCTTCCTGCTCAGCGCGGTCGGCGGACTCTACGTCTCCTACGGCACGCTGAACATGGCCGACCTGGGCCAGCGCATCCTGAGCCTGTCGAATGCTGCAAACGGGATGCCGCCGCTGCACCACATGGCGATGGTGCTGATGTTCGTCTTCTTCATGGTGAAGAGCGCAGTGGCGCCGTTCCATTTCTGGCAGCCCGATTTCCACGCGGCCGCGCCGACGCCGGTCAGTGCGATGTTGTCGTCGGTGGTGGTGAAGCTGGGGGTGTACGGCTTCCTGCGCATGACCACGCTGCTCTTCGCGCCGCAGGCCGCCACGCTGAGGGGGGTGCTGGTGGTCCTGGGGATCGTCGGCGTGATCTTCGGCGGGCTGGCCGCGCTGGGCACGCACAACACCAAGCGGATGCTGGCCTACTCCACCCTGGCGCAGATCGGCTTCATCTTGGTGGGCATCAGCTGGGGCACGCCGATCGCGCTGGCTGCGGCCATCGTGCTGACGGTGAACCACAGCCTGATCAAGGCCGCCATGCTGATGCTGGCCGGCGCGGTCGCCAGCCGGGCGCCGGTCAAATCGGCCGCGTTCGCCAACATCACCGGCGTGGGCAAGTCGCTGCCAGGGATGGGCGCGCTTTTCCTGCTGGGCGGGTTGGCGCTGGCTGGCATCCCGCCTACCAACGGCTTCATCGGCAAGCTGGCGCTCTTCCGCGGGGGTGTGCTGGCCGGCGAATATCCTGCGCTGGCCGCAATCGGGGTCGCCAGCATCATCACGGTGGTGTACGTAGTGGCCGCGTTCGAGCGCATCTGGTGGACGCCGCCGGCCGAGGGGGTGAAGGCCAAGCCGGGCGGTGACCGCCTGCTGGCGCCCATCTTGCTGATCGGCCTGTGCCTGCTGCTGGGCCTGTGGGCCGAGCCGCTGCTGCGCCTGGCGAATGCCGTGGCCGCGTGGCTGGGCGATCCGGCGCTGTACATCGCGGCGGTGTTGGGGGGGTGAGCTGAAACAGGGACGCGGACTACACTGACGACGCGGACGAACCTTTCAGTTGCTCATGCGCCAGCCAGCGCACAATGTGCCATGAAAACGAGTCCGTGGCCACGTGCCAGGCACCTGAGAGGATGCCTGGCACGTCCGGCGGCAATTTTCTGGTTAGAAGTATCCGCGTCGTCGGCGTTCTCCGCGTCATCCGCGTTCAATTCTGGGCGGTGATCATGCACTACATCCGAACGATTTTCATCTTGCTCGTCGTCTACCTGGCGCTGACCGGCAACCTGGAGCCGGGCAACATCGTGCTGGGGGCGCTGGTGGCGACTGCGGCGGCGCTGCTGTTGCGGCCACAGCCGGGCGGCATAGACTTGCGCCGATTACCGGCTGCAATTTGGGCAACTATTCGGTATGTCGCTATCTTGGCGTCCGATGTCATTCAGAGCGGCATCTGGGTGGCCCGGATTGTGCTCGATCCGAAATTGCCGATCCAGCCCGGCATCGTGGCTATCCCATCCGGCTGCACCAGTGAGTTGGGCACGGCGCTCAGCGCGCACGCGCTCTCTGTCACGCCCGGTGAGCTGGTGATCGGCATTGGCGAGGACGGCGTCCTGTACACCCACTGCCTGGACGCCACCCACGCGGCCGAGTACGCGGCCGAGGCGCAAGCCATGCGGCGGGACCTGTTGAGTAAGATATTCGTGTGATCTGAGCGGAAATCGGCGCCGCGCCACGATTTTGGATTGCGGCGCGACAGCGCCGCTTTTCTATCGCCGCAATTCAAAGCAGCGGGCCGCCGCAAGCCAAAGCGGCGTCGGGCCGCCGCAGGTCAAAGCGGTGGCGTGTCACCGCAATCCAAAGCGGCGACGTGTCGCCGCAATCCAAAGCAGCGGGCCGCCGCAAGCCAAGGCAGGAAATCTATGAGTCAGATCCTTGCTTTTGTCTTGAACATCGCCCTGGCGGTGCACGTCGGCCTGATCGCAGTATGCGTCTGGCGGGTGTGGCGGGGCGAAAACGTCATTGACCGGCTGATCGGCGCCGACCTGGTGGGCACGCTGATGCTGGCCGTTCTGGTGTTGCTGGCCCTGATCCTGGTCAACGTCAGTTACATTGACGTGGCCATCGGCCTGGCCGCCCTGGGCTTCGTCAGCACCATCGCGCTGGCGAAGTATATCGCGGACCAGCAGATGTTTTGAAGGAAAGAAACGAGTAGACGAGTAGACGAGTAGACACGTAGACAAGGAATGTCCTATGTCTACCTGTTTCCTTGTCTACCAATCTACCAATCTACCAATCTACCAATCTACCTGTCTACCAATGGAACTCATCGCCATCCTCGCCGTCGACCTCGGCACGGCGTTCTCCGTGATCGGCGTGCTGGGGTTCATCCGGCTGCCCGATGTGTACACGCGGCTGCACGCCACGGGCAAGGTCAGCGTGTTCGGCGTGGTGTTGCTGTTGCTGGCGACGGTGGTGTTGACGCCGCTGGGCTTCGGCAAAGGGCTGGTGCTGATCGTCCTGCTGGTGATCGGCGGGCCGGCCACGTCGCACGCCATCGGCTCGGCCGCGCACCGCATAGGCATTCCGTTGCAGCGCGCGATCCGGGATGACCTGAGCGCCAGGGAGCGCGCGGAGGCCGTGGGAGCCGCCTCGCAGGAGCCATAAGCTATGCTGGGGCGCCCTGGCCAGTGCGGCGGGTCGGTGTGACCGGGTGCGGCCTCGATGCCGCGGGAAGCTGATCCTTTGTATGTGGATACGGAGATGATCTCATTGACTCTGGTTTTGTTCGTCATCGGCCTCGGGGTCCTGATCCTCGGTGCGGAGCTGCTGGTGCGCGGGGCGTCACGGCTGGCGCTGGGCATCGGCATTTCGCCGCTGGTCGTCGGCCTGACGGTGGTCGCGTTCGGCACCAGCTCGCCGGAGCTGGCGGTGAGCATCGGCGCGGCGCTGACGGGCCAGGCCGACATCGCCCTGGGCAACGTGATCGGCAGCAACATCGCCAACGTGCTGCTCATCCTGGGCATATCGGCGGTCATCACGCCCCTGGTCGTGACCCAGAAGCTGGTGCGCCGCGATGTGCCGCTGATGATCGGGATCTCGGTGCTGTTGTTGCTGCTGGGGCTGGATGGCCGGATCAGCCGGTTGGATGGCCTGGTGTTTTTTGCCGGGATCATCGCCTACACTGTTTTTGCCATCCGCCAGAGCCGGGCGGAGAACGCCGCCATCGCGGCCGAATACGCCACCGAGTTCGGCCAGGCGGGCCGGCCGGCAGGGCGTCAGGTGCTGCTCAACGTCGGTGCAACGGCCGGTGGCCTGGCGCTGTTGATGCTGGGCGCGCGCTGGCTGGTGGACGGCGCGGTCAGCATCGCCCGGCTGCTGGGGCTGAGCGAGCTGGTCATCGGCCTGACCGTGATCGCGGTCGGCACCTCGCTGCCCGAGGTCGCCACCTCCGTCATCGCCAGCATCCGCGGCGAGCGGGACATCGCCGTGGGCAACGTGGTGGGTAGTAATATTTTTAATGTCCTGGCGGTGCTGGGGTTGACGGCCATGGTCGCGTCGGATGGCGTGGCCGTCCAGCCGGCGGCGCTGCGTTTCGATATTCCCTTCATGATTGCGGTCGCGGTCGCGTGCCTGCCCATCTTCTTCACCGGCTACCGAATCGCGCGTTGGGAGGGCGCGCTGTTCCTGGCCTATTACGGCGCATATGCGGTGTATCTGGCTCTCGATGCCGCCGGCCACGATGCGCGGTTGGCCTACAACATGGTCCTCTTCGGATTCGCTGCGCCGCTGACGGCGATCACGCTGGGGGTGCTGGCGTATCGCGCCTGGCGCAGCGACCGGTCGCCTTGAGCCCGAAGGTGGCATCTGCGGTGGAAGTGGGAGCGCGTGCATGTGAACGGCATGCTGCGGCACGGCAATACGGCCAACGCAGACCTTTCTCAGCAAACGCTCAGCAACAACTTAGTCCTGCCTCAGCCCCGTGCCCTATCGTTCCAGCAGATGCGCGGAAAGCGTATCGGATATCCTGGCCGCCAACCCGACGCCGGGCCGGGCAACCGGTTGGCGGCCGCGCGGAGCTGGACGATGTTCACCCTGACAAGAACCGCCGGGCCGATGACGCCGGGCGCCGCCGCGACTTTTCCGGGCGCCCTGACGGATCTGCTGGCGACGTTTGAGCCGATCACCCTGGCGCAGCTGGAGGGCGCGGCGCTGCTCGATCGGTCGGAGCTCAAGTATTTGTTGCCGCGCCGCCTGCTGCTGCCGGTGCTGGCCGAGTTGCGCCCCGCATATCGGGTGTTGGTCGTGGCCGAACAGCCGCTCAGCCGCTATCGCACACTTTACTTCGACACGTCAGACCTGGCCATGTATCGGCGCCATCATGCGGGCGCGGCGGATCGCTACAAGGTGCGCGCGCGTGAGTATATGGATTCGGCCACCGCGTTCCTGGAAGTGAAGCACAGGACAGGCACTCAGCGCACGGTGAAGCGTCGGATCCCGACCGAAGCGCCAGTGAGGATGTTGCCGGCCCAGGCCGAGGCCTTCCTGGCCCAGACCTGTCCCTATCCGGCCGAGGCACTGACCCCCGCTCTCTGGAATCACTACACGCGCATCACCCTGGTCAGCACCCAGCGCGCGGAACGCGTCACGCTGGACTTCGACGTCCGATTCGCCCACGAGACGGCCCAGGTCGCATTGCCGGACATCGTCATCGCGGAAGTGAAGCACGCGGGCGACCGCCAGGCTTCGGAGTTCGTCCAGTTGATGCGCCGGCATCATGTGCGAGAGACGGCCTTCAGCAAATATTGCATCGGCATCAGCTTCCTCTATGCCGACGTCAAGCACAATCGTTTCAAGCCCAAACAACGACTGCTGGCCCGTCTGGCACACGAAAACAGTCAAATCGAGCTTGCTTGAGAGGATTCCCATGGACTTTGCCAGCCTGTTTGTCGGATTCGCGCTCAACCTGGTGATCGCTTTCGTCATTGTGCGCTTCATTTACTACCCGGCCAATCCGAGCAAGAATTACGTCTTCACCTATCTTGCCATAAACAGCGTCATCTACTTCGTGGTCAGCTTCCTGGCCACCGCAGAGCTGAGCCTGGGCGTCGGGTTGGGCCTCTTTGCCATCTTCTCGGTGCTGCGTTATCGAACCAGCACGATGTCGACGCGCGAGATGACCTACCTGTTCATCGTCATCGCGCTGCCGGTGATCAACTCGGTGCTGATGCGTGGCCAAGAGTGGGCCACGCTGCTGGCCGTGAACGCAGCGATGGCCGGCGTGCTCTTCGCACTCGAACGGGAGTGGGGGTTCCATTTCGAGAGCAGCCAGCGCATCCGCTACGATCGCGTTGATCTGATCACGCCGGAGCGCCGCGATGAGCTGCTGGCCGACCTGCGCCAGCGCACCGGCCTGCCGATCAAAGGGGTGGTCATCGGCCGGCTGAACTTCCTCAACGACACCGCCGAGCTGCGCGTGTTCTACGACGAGCCGCGCAATCATCGCCCGCGACGCTATAATGACACCGGCCTGGCGGACGAGACAGACGCATCTGACGATTGAGACCCCTGGGGCAGGCTGGCGGGCAGCCGTGCCGATGGCGGCCGTTTTTGCCAGCCCTGCCCGTTTGTGCTATCCTGAACCTCCATGAAGCCGATCCTGTATGTGGATATGCACCGATGTCGGACCTGCTTTACCTGTCAGGCCAGGTCGGCCTGCAAGGTGCGCGCCCTCATGCAATATGAGCATGGCGAGTTGCCGGCTATTGACAGCAGTCGCTGCCGTGGTTGCATGATCTGCGTCCCGGCCTGCCCGCACGGCGCAGTCCAGAAAGCCGAGGCGCCCACAGCAGCCGGCTCTTGCGCTGAACGGGAGCCTGTGGAGCGCAAAGCCACCTCGAAAGTCCCTAATGCGGACACCCGCTTATAAACGCGGCCAAAACTCCTTATAATTAGTTCGAATAATATGTACTGACCAAAATCATAAATCCTCCTGGGGATATCTGAGATAATTTGCACCAACAGGCGACTATCCGCGTATCCGTGATCTCATCATCAACCAGGAGGATCAAGATGTCTCGCAAAGTTCTGTTCACCTTGCTGGCAGTTCTGCTGTTGTTGAGCCTGACTGCCACCACCGTGCTGGCTCAGGCCGGCGATCCCATCCAGGCCGCAGCCGAGAAATACTTCGCCGGCGGCGTCAAGACCATTACGGCGAAAGACCTGTATGCCAATCTCAATGATGGCGATAAAGCAAACGATCCCCTCATCATTGACATCCGTGCGGCGGCCGACTTCGCCAACGGCCATATTCCGGGTGCAGTCAACATGACGGCCAAGGATTTGTTCAGCGCCGAAGGGCTGGCGAAGCTGCCCAAGAACAAACAGATCGTCGTCAACTGCTACAGCGGCCAGACGGCCAGTCAGACTGTCGCGGCCCTGCGCATGATGGGCTTCGATGCCTATAATCTTCTCTATGGCATCCCTGGCTGGGGCTACAACGACAAGGTAACCTACCCGTTCAAAGCCGAGCAGAGCGGCAAATATCCGGTCTCGAAGGATGCGGCACAGCTGCCCGAGAAGGGTGAAGCACCTAAACCGCTCGGCGCGACCGTCCAGGATGCCGCCATCGCCTATTTCCCCGGCGGGTTCAAGAACATCAAAGCAGCCGATGTCTTCGCGAACTTGAACGACGGTGACAAGAGCAACGATCCGCTGATTGTTGACGTGCGCAAGGCCGAAGATTACGCTCTTGGCCACATCCCCGGCGCGGCCAACGTCACAGTGGCCAATCTCTTCAAAGCTGAGACGCTCGCCAGGCTGCCCAAGGGCAAGCAGATCGTAGTCTATTGCTACAGCGGCCAGACGGCCAGCCAGGCTGTCGCCGCGTTGCGGATGTTGGGCTATGATGCCTGGAACATGCAGTTCGGCATGCCGGCCTGGGCGATCGTCGAAGGTGTCTCGGTTGGCGTGTGGGACATGGCAAAGAACAGCGGCAAATATACGCTGGAAGTCTCGGCCCAGCCGGCTGCGGCGCCTGCGGCGGCTCCGGCTGCGGCGCCTGCTCCGGTGACCATGCCGAAGACCGGTGCGCCGGTGATCGCACTGTTGCTGGTCGGCCTGGGCCTGACCGGCGCAGGCCTGGCGCTGCGCAAGCGGTAATAGTCGGGTAGTCGGATAGTCCAGTAGTCCGGGTCTTGGGGTCGGGGCTTCGGGTGAGTTTTGCTCGCGATGGCAAAACCGACCGAAGCTTCGACCTCGTTACATTTCCTCGGTCTGGCCGGTGTCTGTGTGCTGGCCAGGAACGGCTGTGCTCGCAGTGTCCCATAAGGAGGAAGGACGAAGGACCATGAGACAACATGCCATTTTACGAACAGTCTGGCTGATCGGCGCCCTGCTGCTGGTCGGGCTGCTGGCGGCGTGTGGCGCACAACCGGCGCCGGCGCCGACCGCTGCGCCAGCGGCCGCGGCGCCCACCCAGCCGCCCGCCACCGCCGCACCGACCGATACGGCCGTGCCGCCCAGTCCCACGTTGGTTCCCCCAACGGCGACGACCGCACCCACGTTGGCGCCGACGACTGCGCCGACTACGGCTCCGACGACGGCTCCCACCCAGGCGCCGACAGCCGCGCCTGTGGTCAGTGCCGACAACTGCATCACATGTCACACCGACCAGGAAACCCTGCAGAAGCTTGCCAAAGCCGAAGAACCGGCGGAGAAGCTCTCCGAAGGGGAAGGCTGAGGCGGCGAAGTGCCTCCGGTGGAGGCATGGGCAAAGGTTTACATAGATCCCGAGAAGTTCGTCCAGAGCGATCCACACGCCAAGGTCGCCAACTGCATCCAGTGTCATGGCGGCCAGGGCGGTTCCGACGACATGGCCGTGGCCCACAAAGGGGTCGTGACCGATCCCACTGCGAACGCCGAATCGGCGACCCGGCTGTGCGGTACATGCCATGCCGATATCACCAAAGCGCAGGTGAAAAGCCTGCACTTCGACTCCCACGGCTACGATACCATCATCAGCCAGCGGCTGGGCGATGCGCCGGCCAGCCATGCCGCGTGGGAAAAAGCCAAAGCGAATCACTGCTCATCGTGCCACACCAGCTGTGGCCAGTGCCACGTCAGCCAGCCCACCAGCGTGGGCGGTGGCCTGATCAGCGGCCATCAGTTCAAGAAGGTGCAGGCCTTCACGCGGACGTGCACCGGCTGCCACGGTTCGCGCATCAACGACGAGTACACGGGCCGCAACGAGGGCATCCCGGCCGATGTGCACTGGACGAAAGCGGGCATGGCCTGCTTCAAATGCCACACCGGCCAGGAATTGCACGGCATGGGCGAGGCCGGAGACCAGAAGGAGCGTTACGACGGCAAGCCTGCGCCCGCCTGCCTCGATTGTCACCCCAACGCAGCGGCCGGCAAGGGCCAGATCATGCAGCACAACATCCACGGCGACAAGCTGGCTTGCCAGGTGTGTCATAGCGTGGCCAACAAGAGCTGCTACAGCTGCCATGTCCAGACCAGCGAAAAGGGACAGCCGTTCTTCAAGATCGAGCCGAGCGTGATGACGTTCAAGATCGGCCTGAACCCGAAGCAGAGCGCCGACCGGCCCTGGACCTACGTGGTGCTGCGCCACGCGCCGATTGATCCGACCAACTTCGACTTCTACGGCAAAGACGTGCTGGCGAAGTTCGACGCGCTGCCGACGTGGAAGTATGCCACGCCGCACAATATCCAGCGCAACACGCCGCAGACCAAGACCTGCGACAGTTGCCACGGCAACGCCGATATCTTCCTCAGCGAGAAAGACCTGAAGCCCTACGAGGTGAAGGCTAACCAGAGCGTCATCCCGACCAGGCTACCGCCGAAAGTGGGGCAATGAAGCGATGAGCGTCAGGCGTCAGGCGTCAAACGTCTGACGTCTGACGTCTCACGCGATCGGCATCTGGCGGATCGGTTCGTTGATCGGATCGAATGCGAAGCTCCAGAAGGCCTGCTGCAAAGGCGTGCTGGGCCGACGTTGATGGCGTACCATGTAGATCACGCGCGAGAGCTGCATGCCTGCCACGGGCACCTCGACCACCTTGCCCAGAGCAAGGCCCCGCGCAGCAGCCAATCGCGAGACAAACGCTACGCCGATCCCCGCTTCCACCGACATCTCGATCGCCTCGGCGTTCGCCAGCGTCAACACCACCTGGAGATCCTCGATACTCAGGCCGTGGGCGGCCAGCCCCTCGGCCAGCACCTCGTACGTGCCCGCGGTCACCTCGCGCAGGATGAACGGCACATGCCGTAGATCCTGGGGCGTCACCGGTTGGCCGGCAGCCCAGGGGTGGCCTGGCGGCACGATCAGCACCACCTGATCGGTCAAGAACGGCGCAAATTCCAGGTCATGATGATTGAGTCGCGTGGAAACGACCGCGATCTCGGCGCGGCCCTCCAGCAACCGATCCAGCGCCGCGCGGCGGCTCATCACGTTGATCTCAACGACCGCATCGGGGTAGCGGTCACGGAAGCCAGCCACCAGGCGCGGCAACACATATTTCCCGACCGTCGTGCTGCAGGCGATCGAAAGCCGGCCGATGACCTTGCCGCGCAGCGCCATCATTGTCTCTTCCAGCCGCTTGGCATTGTAGAGAACCTGCTGGGCCAGTGGCAACAAAATCTTCCCTGCCTCGCTGAGTGTGATGTTGCGGCCATTGCGCTGAAACAGCTCCACTCCGAATTGCTGTTCTAGATTGCGCACGTGCAGGCTGACGGCCGGCTGGCTCAGATACAGGCGCCGCGCGGCGACAGAGAAGTTTTCGGCTTGCGCTGCTTCTACAAAAACGTTTAGTTCATGCAAATTCAGCATATGCTCATTTTCGCACAATGGACTGCTACGAGCAATGACGAAGGTCAGGTATGCGCCGGGATGGACTCCCGCAGCGCGTGTTTTTGAGGGCTGAGCGCAGTTGGTGTATACTCTTCGACGCCCTGGCGTGTCCGGCAGCGACTTTCAGGCGGCCGCGCCTGTGTGTCCTGGTATCCTCGTATTCGGCCCAGAGTTGTCGTGTCGCACACGGGAGAGATCATGCGCCCGCGCCTGGTCCTGTGTTTGATCGTTCTGCTGATGGGAGGTCTCATCTCGGCGACTGCTTCTGCCCAGGATGAGCCGCCGCTTCCCCGTAGCTATCTCCCGCTGGTCACCTACCTCCCTCGCGACGAGCCGGCTCCTCTGTTGATCACGGCGCTTTACTATGACACCTACCGGACCGGCGAGCCGGATGAGGCGTTCCAGATCTATAATCCATTGCCCTGGCCGGTCAGCCTCGAGGGCTGGCAGGTCACGGACGGCCGGCGCACGGTCCGCTTCGGCCCGAAGCTGAGCCTGCCCGCGACGGGCAAGCTATGGTGCGCTCGCCGGGCCGTCAGCTTTACTCTCAGCTTCGGCTTCAAGCCCGGCTGCGAATACGACGGCGACACCGATCCGGCCGTCCCCGATCTGAGCGGATGGCCTCTTCAGTTCACCAACACCGGCGGCCAGGTCACTTTGATCCATCCGGCGGGCCGCCATTCGGACACAGTGGTCTATGAAGCCGGCGATACGACCGGGCCGGGCTGGCAAGGGCCGGCCGTCTCCCCGTACCGGCCTTCGATCAGTTTCGGCGAGGCCGGCCAGATCCTTTATCGCAAGCTGGATCAGGATACGGGGCTGCCCCTGCCGGACACAGACACGCGCAGGGATTGGGCGCAAGATCCGACCGATCTCGTCAATGGTCGGCGGACGCAGTTCCCTGGCTGGTCACTGGAGCACTTTTTCCGGCCCCAGGTTGTGACCGAACACGGCCACCTGCAGGTGATCGTCGCACCCGATCACTCGTATACGGCATTGCGGGCATGGCTGGAGTCCGCGCAGGAGAGCATCTGGTTCGAGGGTTACACATTCGACAGCGTCGCGTTGGGTGAGGTCGTGGCGAACCGGGCGCGTGCCGGTGTCCAGGTGACGCTGGCCCTGGAGGCCGCGCCAACCGGCGGGGTGACCGATCAACAGCGTTGGATCGTGCAGCAGATCGTCGAGGGGGGCGGTCGCGTCTACTATTTTCGGGCCGACAAGTCGGCGGGGGCCGGCAAACGCTACCTCTTTCAGCACGGCAAATTCTGGGTACTGGATGGCCGGCTGGCGCTCATCGGCAGCGAGAACCCCAGCCCCGAATCCTTCCCCGACGACGACAAGGCCGACGGCACGGCCGGCCGACGGGGCGTCTACCTGGTGACCGATGCGCCTTCGGTCGTGGCGGCGGTGCAGGCCTACCTGACAGCCGACATCGCGCCCGATCGCTACGAGGACCTGTGGGCGTGGGATGCGACAGATGCGAAGCTGGGCGCGCCGCCGGTCGGCTTCATGCCCTCCGCGTCCTCTGGAGGCTCCTCCTACCCGATCGTGAAGCCACAGCCGCTCTGGAGCGAGGGCGTCTTCACCTTTCAAGTCATCAGCGCGCCTGAGCAGGCCCTGCGCACGCGCGACGGATTGCTGGGTCTCATCGCGCAGGCCGGCCCTGGCGACACGGTGCTGGTCGAACAGCTCTACGAACAGACCTGGTGGGGCGCAGAGAACAGCACCGTCGAGGACGATCCCAACCCTCGTCTCGAAGCTTATCTCGCCGCCGCGCGTCGCGGTGCGGCCGTGCGCGTGCTGCTGGACCCATATTTCGACGACCTGTCCAGTCCGCGCAGCAACCAGCGCACCGTCGAATACCTGAACGCCCTGGCTGCCTGCGAGGGCCTCGATCTGCAGGCGCGACGGCGCAACCCGACCGGCCGGGGGCTTCACAACAAAATGGTGCTGGCACAGATCGGTGGGCGGGGCTGGATCATTGTCGGCAGCATGAACGGCAGCGAGGTGTCGGCCAAGCTCAACCGCGAGCTGGCGTTGCTGGTGGGCTCGGATGAGGCGTACGCGTACCTGGCAGAGGTGTTCTGGTATGATTGGGGGGTGCCGTGAGCGCGGCGCAAGGAAGCCTTATCCGGCAGTCAGGATCTCCTACCAGGGAGGGGTGTCTGCCGACAAGAGCGGTCTCGCCTCCGGCCTGCGCCGTATGGCGGCGATCAGGCTTTCGACGGCGTCGGTGAAGTCCAGGTCGGCAGCATAGGTGTGAATCGGCAGCTCGCCGGCCGGGTTTCCCAGCAACGCAGCCACGGTCGGCGCGGCCTCGATGCTGGTGACAACGGTCGCCTGCCGGGCATACGTCTGAGCCAGTAACTCGCGCACGCGCGGGTCGTTGTCGAGCAGCTCTACGGCGCCAGCCGAGGCAGGGATGGCGACGAGCAAGACGCGCTCGACGAGCTGCAGGGCTTGCTCCAGCGTCATGTCCGGGATCAACGTCAGACCACTGCTGCCCCGCACGCCGCCCTGCTGCAGCCCGACGAGCCTGGCGCGGATGCCGGCCCGCCGGAACGCGGTCACCAGAGCGGCCGCCGCGACTTCGTCGAAGTGATCGGACCATAGCACCAGCACCATGCCCGGATCTGGCATAGCGGGGTAAGCTCCTTTCTTGCACCTCGGTCACCGGTGAGGTGCCCCCGGCTCCAGGTGCATCATATCAGAAAATACCTATCTGCGATCTATCTGAAATATTGCCCGAACCTATACAAGTTACAGGGGAGGTTTCACATGCATCACGCGGCACCGTCCCCAGCCTTCGTCGCCGACGTCCATGAGGCGTTGCGGCTTTGGGCCAAAGACCCCAGCGCAGGCAGCCCGCTCGCCGAGCTGGCGCTGACCCGCCAGGAGATCAGGAACGGCAGCAACATCCGCCGGGCCACCAATCAGGTGCTGTTGGCTGCTTTGAAGAAGCTGGCCATCGAATCCCCGCAGGACGCGGCCCTGCTGCGGGCGCGCTTCCTGGACGGTAAGACGATCACGGCCATTGCCAATGAGCGCAACGTGGCCGACATCACGATCTACAAGCTGCAACGTCGCGCGCTGGCACAGCTTGCCGCCACGCTTTATGCGATGGAGCAACAGGCAGTGCAGGAGAGCCGGTTGCATCTGACGGCGCACCTGCCGCCGGCCACCTACGATCGCCTCTTTGGGGTGGACGCCTCTGTCGAAACCCTGCGCCGCCTTTTGCTTGCGGCGGAGGAGCCGCGGATCATCGCGATCGAAGGGCTGGGCGGCATCGGCAAGACCGCGCTGGCGCACTATCTGATCCACGACATAGCCCGGCATCACCCGGCCTTTGTCGGCTTCGGATGGGTCAGCGCGCAGCAGCAGCTGTTCCAGGCCGGCGAAGGCATCAAGCTGGTGAGCACGCCGGCGCTGACGGTAGATACACTGGTGGAAGCGCTGGTGGTCCAGCTCATGCCCGAGATTGCGGCCGGGCCTCCACTCGCCCCGGATCGCGCCATGAACATGCTGGCGGCCCGCTTACAGGTCGCGCCCTATCTGATCGTGGTGGACAACCTGGAAACTATTGCCGACGTGGAGAGCCTTCTGCCCACGCTGCTGCGTCTGGCCGGGCCCAGCAAGTTTCTGTTGACCTCGCGCGAGGCGTTCTACGGGCAGCCGGGCATCCATCATTTCCCGGTGCCCGAGCTGGACGAGGCAGCAGCCCTGGCTCTGGTGCGCCACCTGGCGCGACTCCAGGGCATGACGCAGGTGGCGGATGCCGCCGATCACGATCTGCATCCCATCTACGCCACGGTGGGGGGCAACCCGCTCGCCCTTCGCCTGGTCGTCGGTCAGCTGCATATCCTGCCGCTGGCGCAGGTGCTGGACAGTCTGCGCGAGGCACGAGGCCGGCGGATAGAGGAGCTGTACACTTTCATCTACTGGAATGCCTGGCACAGGCTGCCGGCTGCAGCCCGCGATGTGCTCGTGCTGATGCCCCTCTTCTCCCAGGATGGCGCCGACCTGGCCGCGTTGCGCCGTGTCTGCGACCTGCCCGAAGACGAGTTGGTGGCGGCCCTGGCGCACCTCGCCAAACTGTCGCTGGTCAACTTGAGCGGCGACCTCTACACGCGACGCTACAGCATCCATCGTCTGACCGAGTCCTTCCTGCTCAAGGAAGTCATCAAATGGCAAGGAGCCGATGAGGTGCCCACGTGATCGCGAACTCACCCCTGACCTCCGATTACCTGGCGCGCTTTCGGCGGGGTATTGCGCGCAACGCGGCCGGTTGGCTGACCTTTGTCCAGGCACATGGTGACGACCCGACGGCGCTGACCCGCGAGCTGCCCAATCTGATGCGGGCTGTCAGCCAGGCACTCCTGGAGCCACAAGCATATGGCGAAGGGATTGACCTGGTAATGGCCTTGTGGTTATATGTCGAGCGTTACGGCTACTGGCTCAGCTGGAAACAGGCCCTGCTGGCTGCCTGTGCCCTCTGTGAGCTCCTGGGCCGACCGGAGGCCGAAGCACGCCTGCTCGATCAATTGGGGGACCTGGCGCGCAATCTGGGCGACAGCCGCAACGGCCTCGTCTGGCAGGAGCAGGCGCTGGCCATCTATCGTCGGCTGGGAGATCCCGCGGGTGCGGGCCGTGTGCTCAGTCACCTGAGCCAGCAACACCTGGCGCTGGGCGACTCTCTGGCGGCGCTGCGCAGTGCTCAGGAGGCTATCGAGCTGCTCGCACCGACGGGCAATCAGCCGGATCTGGCGGTCGCGCACAATAATTTCGGCCTGGTTTGCCAGCACAACGGCCAGTGGGAGGCGGCGCTTGCGCATCACCGGGAGGCCGAGACGCTGTTCGCGTCCTTGCATGACCAGCATAATCAGGCAAAAGCGATCCACAACCAGGGCGAAGTTCACCGGCACCTGGGCCGGTTTGATCAGGCCGAGGCCTGCTTCCGCCGTGCAGCCGCCATGCACGAAGCTGTCGGTGATGCGACCAACGCGGCGCGCAGCCGGATCACCCTCAGCATCGTGCTGCACAGCCGTGGAGAGACAGAGCAGGCCCTGGCGCTCCACCGCGAGGTTGAGCCGCACTTTCGCCGTCTCGGCGACCGGCCCTGGCTGGCCCGGGTTCTCAATAACGAGGGGGTCTTCCTGGCCGCGCTGGGCCGGCCGGATGAGGCGGCCGCTGCCTACGAAGCGGCCGCCGACCTCCATCTGGCCAACGCCGATCCGGTCATGGCAGCCAGCACGCTGCTGAACTGGGCCGAGCTCCTGGCCGATCACGGCCGGCCCGCCGAGGCCCGGGTTCGCCTGGAGAAGGCCAGGCAGCTGCTCGACGGCGTGCCCGCGCCGCCGGCCTGGGTGACGCGTACCTGCGAAACCCTCACCGCGCGGCTGGCCGGGTGACCGTCCTGGACTGCAGCCAGCAGCCGGGATGGCAAGCAGAGGCGTGCGTGTCATCGCTGTCACGCGCCGGGAACTGTGTTTGAGGGTGGATGGCCATGTTGCGCGCCAAAGACGGCCATGCTATACTATTTCACTCAACGAGCATTCTGAGCAGTGACCGATCTCATCGTGTCACCGTGCTCGTGTGCCGACTTGCCGATTTGTTGAATTATGCGCATCCTGACTGTCAGCGACAAAGTTGAGCCGGTACTGTACGGCCCCTATCTCCGGGAGCGGGTGGGGAAGATTGATCTGGTGCTCGGCTGCGGAGATTTGCCCGGCTACTATTTGGAGTATATCGTCGGCTCTCTGGATGCGCCGCTGTTCTATGTGCATGGGAATCACGACCCGGCAAGGAATGCCGATGCCACTCCGCCGACCACCGTCGGCCATGAGCACACGGTGAGCGACTGGGGCAACGATCTGCACGGACGCACGGTGTCCTATCGGGGACTTTTGCTGGCCGGGCTGGACGGCTGCCGGCGGTACAATCCCTCGGCTCCCTACCAGTACACCGAGATCGAAGTGGCCTGGCAGGTGATCTTGCTGATGCGGCACCTGTACTGGAATCGGCTGCGTTATGGCCGTTGTCTTGACATCCTGATCACTCACGCGCCGCCGCGCGGGATCCATGATGCCGAGGACCTGCCGCATCGCGGCTTCACCTCGTATCTCAAGCTCCTGCGGGCCTGTCGGCCGACGTTGATGATCCATGGCCATACGCATGTGTACAATCGCAGCAACGTGACAGAAACCGACTTTGGCGCCACACGCATCATCAACACGTACGGCTATCGGGTGCTGGAATTGGCGCCGCAGTGGGACACGGGTGGCTGGGAACTGGTACGCAGCAGCTGAAAGCGATCATTAAGCCGGGGAGGGCTGCAGTGAGCGATTCGTGCGATTCACCATGTGGGATTCAGACGGAATTTCATCTGTGGGCGCACCGGGAGATCTTGTGAAGACGATCGCCGTATTCGGCTCCTCGCGACGCGAAGCCGATAGTGCCCTGTATTGGGAAGCCTACGAACTGGGGCGTCTGCTGGCGGAAGCCGGCTATGCCGTGCTGAACGGCGGCTACGGCGGCAGTATGGCCGCGGTCAGCCGCGGCGCGCGCGAGGCAGGTGGTCACGTCATCGGCGTCACCTGCGCGATCTTCGATCCGTTGCCCCCCAATCCCTGGCTGACCGAGGAGATCAAAGCACGCACCATGCTGGAGCGCCTGGCGATCATGTTCGACCGCGCGACCGGCTTCGTGGCCGTGCGTGGCGGCATCGGCACGCTGTCCGAAGTCACACTGGCGTGGAGCCTGTTGCAGACCCGTTCGCAGGACGGCAAGCCGCTCGTCTTGCTCGGCGCGGACTGGCAGGCCGTCGTCGAAGCCTTTCTCCATCACACCGACCTCGGCCATGCCATCGCCCGCTTGGCCCGCATCGTCCTCACCCCGGCGGATGTAGTGCCGGCCTTGAACACGCCCCCAACACCTCCTGGCCCTCCGCCCCTGGGGTAGCCGGCCGGGGCGAGAGGGCAAGCCCATCAGACAGTAGCGCCGGCAACAGGTCGGGAGACGCGACGCGCCAAACGCGAAACGTCAGTATCTATGCAGCCTCACCCCTCCCTTCCCCTGGCGGAGGTCGGGAGAGGGGAGGGGTGAGACCAAAAGGGTTGGCGGGCGGGCGGCTTTGCCGCTGACGTATGACGCATAAAATCATTTTTGCGGGAGCATTACATACATGGCAGAAAAAGGTGTTACTCCGCGCAGTGAGGATTACTCGCGCTGGTATACAGAAGTTGTCCAAAAGGCTGAGCTGGCCGACTATTCGCCGGTGAAAGGCTGCATGGTCATTCGGCCCTATGGCTATACGCTTTGGGAGAACATTCAGGCGGCGCTCGACCGGCGCTTCAAGGAGACCGGTCACGTCAACGCTTATTTCCCGCTCTTCATTCCGCTCAGCTTTCTGCAAAAGGAGGCGGAGCACGTCGAGGGCTTCGCGCCGCAGCTGGCCGTGGTCACGCACGGCGGCGGCGAGAAGCTGGAGGAGCCGCTGGTGGTTCGGCCCACCTCCGAGACGATCATCGGGCACATGTACAGCCAGTGGATCCGTTCCTATCGCGATCTGCCGGTGTTGATCAACCAGTGGGCCAACGTCGTGCGCTGGGAGATGCGCACGCGGCTCTTCCTGCGCACGACCGAGTTCTTGTGGCAGGAAGGGCATACGGCACATGCCACGCAGGCCGAGGCCGAAGAGGAAACCCTGCGCATGGTCGGCGTCTACGCCGACTTCGCGATCAACGAGGCCGCGATCCCGGTCATCCAGGGCAAGAAGAGCAATCGCGAGAAGTTCGCCGGCGCGGTCTACAGCACCACCATCGAGGCGATGATGGGCAACGGCTGGGCGCTCCAGTCGGGCACCAGCCATTTCCTGGGCCAGAATTTCGCCCGTGCCTTCGACATCAAATTCCTGAATCAGAACAACGAGATGGAGTACGCCTGGACGACCAGCTGGGGCCTGAGCACGCGCATGGTCGGCGCGATCATCATGACGCACGGCGACGACCAGGGGTTGATCCTGCCGCCACGCCTGGCGCCGATCCAGGTGGTGATCGTGCCGATCTGGCGCAGGGACACGGAGAGGACAGCGGTGATGGCTCTGGCCCATCAGGTGGCGGCAACCCTCAAGGCCGCCGGCATCCGGGTAAAGCTGGACGACCGGGACGAGGTGAGCGCAGGCTATAAGTTCAACGATTGGGAGATGCGCGGGGTGCCGCTGCGCATCGAGATCGGCCCGCGCGATGTGGAGCAGCAAGCTGTGGTCTTTGCCCGCCGCGACCTGCCGGGCAAGGAAGGCAAGACGTTCGGTGTGCCGGTGACAGGAGTGGCACAGGCGACGCACGACATGCTGGTCACCCTGCAGGCCGCGCTGCTGGCGCGCGCCACCGCCTTCCGCGATGCCAACACGCGTTCCGTCCGCAACTACGCTGAGTTCAAGGAGGTGCTCGACGGCCCGGGCGGCTTCATTCGCGTGCACTGGGCCGGCTCGGATGAAGATGAGGACCGCATCAAAGAGGAGACCAAGGCGACGATCCGCTGCTATCCGTTCGACGCGCCGGAGGGAGAGGGGATCTGCTTCTACACCGGCAAACGCACCGATCGCGTGGCGATCTTCGCGCGGGCCTATTGATGCTGAGACCGGACCTTGCAGGTTGTGCAAACATGTCGGGTCGCACAATTGCCATGATGGTAACTGAGCTTACGCAATCGGCATTGTGTTCATGCTAGAGTATCGCTTGTAGAAGATTTGTAATGCACATGGTATCCGATATGAGATTGATTTGCTCCTGTTTGAGGCGAGGGCGCTAGCCGACCTCGTCTCCACCGATCATTGTCCCAATTGAGACGAACGACGGCAGGCCCTCGCGCAGAACGAGCTAGGGGCACCTGGCCGTCGTTTTGTTTTGCCTGCCAGCAGATGCACTAGATGCACTATGAGTAAGTGTTCACTGCCGATTCTGCCCCCCGCCCCCCCAATTCTGGGGGGAGTTTCCAGGCGGAGTACAGGTTCCCCCCAGGATTGGGGGGGTAGGGGGGCGACCGGCGAGCCGATAGCAAAGTCACAAAGCTTAAGTTGACGCATATGCGGGGTCAGGGGTGGGGGCTGTCGCATTGTGAAGGTGAACACTCACCATTATGAGACGCGGAGGAAGACGATATGTCAGTTCGATTGGCCGACCGGGTGGTGGATCATGCGGCGATTCGGGTCAACCAGGCCTGTATCATCGGCCTGCTTTTGCTGGCCTTTGTGTTCGCGTGGCCGGCATTGGCCGCGTTTGTGGCTGCCGTGATGCTGCTGGGCACGTTGACGCCTGGCCTGGCGCTGTTTCAACGCCTTTATCGCGACCTGCTCAGGCCGCTCGGCCTGATCCGGCCCCACGTGATTGCCGATAACCCGGAGCCACATCGCTTCGCGCAGGGCTTCGGCGGGGTCGTGGTGGCGCTCGGTACGCTTGCGCTGTTCGGCGGCTGGACGGTGCCGGGCTGGGCGTTGATCTGGCTGGTCATTGCGCTGGCGGGCCTCAATCTCGGCATCGGGTTTTGCGCGGGCTGCTTCGTGTACTACCAGCTCAGCCGGCTGGGTGTGCCCGGCTTCCGCGCTCGTCCTATCCGCCAGGAGTAACTCATGATCGAGCGCGCCCTCCTCGCTGCCGGCCTGCTTCTGCTGGGCGTTTGCCTGTTTCTGGCATTCCGGGCCAGGCACCTGCGCCGTGCGACCCGTCGCGCGGCTGCGCTCGGAAAACCTGCTATCCTCTATTTTCGCGGCGATTTCTGCCTGCCCTGTCAGGCGCAGGGACGCTTTCTCCAGGAGCTGCAGGCTTTACTGGGCGATCAGATCTATGTCGAGAGGATTGACGCCCATGTTGAGCGGGAAAAAGCAGCGCAGTACGGCGTCTTCACCGTGCCGACGACGCTGGTGATGGACGCGCGCGGGACGGTCCGTCATGCCAACTACGGCCTGGCCGATGTGCACAAGCTGGCGGGGCAATTACAGACGGTAGGAGTGGTGACGCATCTTCGTCATTTGAGAATGTAGTACGTGGCTTTGCGGTCGCCCACCTTCAGCAGCAACCCCTGGTCTACCATGTCGGCCAGCTCGCGGCGGATCGTCTCATCGCTGAGCTCGGGGCACAGCTCACGAAATTCGCGGTTGGTGATGCTGCCGTGTTCGGCCAGGTAGGCGAGGGCCTTCTCCTGGCGTGGATTGAGCCGGCGATGGCTCCAACGCTGGGCGACCGGGTCGCGGCTGACCAGATCGTCCCCGCGGCCGCGCAGGGTGACGCGAAAGCCGGCCGCCGTCTCCTCGAAGACCGGTTCCGGCAGGCCGGCCTCTTGCATCGCGGCCACCATGCGATCAATGCCGTAGCCCAGCCGCTCGACGAATCCCAGGTCGGAGAGCACCTGCACGATCGCCTCGTTGCGCGAGAAGCGCTCGGTCATCAGGTTGTCGAGGGTGACATGGCCGGGCAGCCGGCCGGGACTGTAGACCTCCAGCCGGTCGCTGAAAATCAGGACGCGGATGCCTTCGCCCCGGATGGCGTAATCGCGATGGGCCACTGCGTTGACGATCGCCTCGCGCACGACCGGCAGCGGATATTCGGTCGTTTCCTCCCGCGTCAGGCCCTTGATGCGCATGCCCCGGCGCATATTCGCGCTCACGAAGGCCTCGGCCTGGCGGATCTGGTCGGGCAAGACGCCGCCGGCATCGTGCCGCAGAAATTCGTCGCTCATGGTGGGGCCCGCGTAACGCACGAGGATGATCTCGGCGTGGCGCAGGAACTGCTGGGGCTGACGGCCAAACAGCAAGATGCCCGCATAGCTGGGCACCAGGCCATCGGCGGTCTGCGCGAGACAGCCGCGGGCCAGCAGCAGCCTCTGCATGTCGCCGGCCGGCTGGCCCAGCGTCTCCAGGTAGGCGCTCACGCGTGCCGGGTCGAGATCGTCCAGCGTGGCGCCTGGCGCCGCACGCGACTCGAAGCCCGCTTCCCCGCGCGCCAGCAACAGCGCCGTCAGCTCCGTGCTGCTGAGCAGCCGATTGCGGTCGCCGGCCCGCGTCAGATAGCGACCGTCCAGGCTATAGACGTGCGGCAGTCCCGGCGGCACCTCGACGAGGCAGATCGCCTTGCCGTCGAGAACCACAGTCTGAGGCAGCGGCAGGATCAGGGGCGGCGTGGAGAGGAGGCCGGCAGCCTGCACGGCGGCACGCGCTTCGTCCGGCTGCGCCACGCCGACGACTTTGCCCGCTGCAGTGACGCCCATCAGCACGTGACCGCCATGCGCATTGGCGAGCGCAGCCAGCGTCTCGGCCAGTCTGGCCGGGCTGATAGCCGCCGACACGAACGCCACGCGTTCCCCTGGGCCGGCGGCCAGTAGCGCAGCGATGTCTTCCACGGTCCAACTGGGACGTTGTACGATCATGATGTACCCCGGCGCGCAGGGATGAGGTGACAGCCGACCGGCCTCAGCGCAGCTCGACGCGGCGGATGCGCCAGATGATGTCGGCGTTCGCTTTTTCGCTCGCCATGCTGACCAGTGTCCACACCACGCGGCGAGTCTGATTGGTGTTGTCGTTCAGCACGATCTCTGTCTCGACGGTGGTCGGTGGCTCGCGGTTGATCCACCACACCTGCGGCGTCGGGCCGGGGGTGCCGGCGGCGGGCGTCCAGATGAAGCGGCTGCCCTGGGGCGGATACCACCCCAGTGTGCCCGGCGCCGATACGGACAGGATGCGGATCGGCTGTTCTTTGTCCACCTTCGTCAGTTCGGCCAGCGCGGCCGGCAGTGCGGCGCGCGCCTCCTCCATCAGATAGCTGGCGCCGGTCGGTGTGCCGGCCGGCGGCTGTTGGCCGCGCAGGAACGCCACGACGACTCCCTCCGGGTAGGCCGGATCTTTCGGCGCACCGTAACAGAAGTCTATTGTGTAGCTCTCTTTCTTTTCCTTGAAATCGAGGCCCGGCGGCAGGGTCTCCTTGTCGGGCGGTTTCTCACGTTCATAGCGGCGCACCGAGCACAGCATGCTGCGGTGGCCGAGTTGATTGTAGGCATAGACGGCGGTGACGGGTGTCTGGCTGGGGTTGACGGCATCGTCCGTGCCCAGGGCAACTATGCGTGCGCTGCCCTGGACATGCCAGCCGACATAGCCGATCAGTTCTCCTTCCCAGCGAAAGACGGAGAACGCGGTGGGCCATTTGGTCTGGCTGTAGCCGTAGACCATGATCTCTTTGGCCTGACATTGGACATTCCCGCGCGTCGGCGGCAACGTGTAGACTGCGACGCTGCTCTGGCCCAGGTAGCCCTGGCCCTTGCCGCCGTAGATGTCCGGCAGCAGTTTGTACGGCGTCAGGAAGGCCGGCCGATAGGGCGCCTCGACGCCGGGCGCCTGGGGCACGCGGTTCACCCGCATGTCGTAGATGACGCCGCCGATCAGGCCCTGACCGCTGCCGTCGGCCAGATCGTAGTGGTAGATGACCAGATACTCGTCTTCGCCGTCGCTGTCGAAATCGCACGTCTGGAATTGTCCCGGCACCACTTTCCAGGAGGTCGGGATGACGGCCTGGAGGTCAATCGGCAAACCAGGCGGCTGCGTCAGGTTCAGACTCGGCCGCAGGTAGGTGACCAGGAAGAGCAGGCCGGCCGCCACTGCCAGGACAATGATGACGACGCGCGATAGCCTCACAGCGATGCTCCGTCAGCCGATCACGGTTGGTTGGGCCGCCGGTTGCGCTGTTGGTTGCGTTGCCGGCTGCCCCTGTGTCGGCGGTGTGCTCACCCGCTTGCGCCGCGACCGATCCGGTCGCGGTTTGGGCGGCCTCGGCGTGCCGGGCAACAGCGCGGCCGCGAGGATCTCGTCCATGCGATCCACCAACACGATCTTGAGCTCGCGCTGGACGTCGCGCGGCACGTCTATCAGGTCCTTCTCGTTGCGGCGCGGGATCATGGCCATCTTGATCCGGTTGCGGTGCGCGGCCATCAGCTTCTCTTTCAGCCCGCCGATCGGCAGCACCCGGCCGCGCAGTGTGATCTCGCCGGTCATTGCCACTTCATGGCGGACGGGCCGATTGGTCAGCGCCGAGATCAGGGCGCTGGCGATCGTCACGCCGGCGCTGGGGCCGTCCTTCGGGATCGCGCCTTCCGGCACGTGGACGTGCAGGTCAATTTTGTCGAAGTCCACGCCCTCCAGGCCGAGCTGCTGGGCGTGCGCGCGGGCGTAGGTCAACGCGGCCTGCGCCGACTCCTGCATCACCTCGCCCAGCTGACCGGTGAGGGTCAGGTTGCCCTTGCCGTCCATCAGGGAGACCTCGACCTGCATCACGTCGCCGCCGGCCTCGGTCCAGGCCAGGCCGTTGGCCACGCCGACTTCATCCGTCTCGTTCGCCAGCCATTCGGTGTACTGCGGCGGTCCCAGCAGCTTGACCAGCATGCCGGGCGTGATGCGACGCGGCGCGGTCTTGCCTTCGGCCAGGCGGCGGGCCACTTTGCGACAGATGTTGGCGATGGCGCGCTCGAGGTTGCGCACGCCGGCCTCGTAGGTGTACTCGCGGATGATGGCGCGCAGCGCTGCCGTCGTGAATTGCACCTGGTCCGACCGCAGGCCATGCGCCTCGAGCTGCCGCGGGATCAGGAACTGGTGCGCGATCGCCAGCTTCTCTTCGTCCACATAGCCCGGAAATTCGATCACTTCCATCCGGTCGCGCAGGGCCGGCGGGATCGGATCGAGGATGTTGGCCGTGGTGATGAACATCACCTTGCTCAGGTCGTACGGCACTTCCAGGTAGTGATCGCTGAACGCATGGTTCTGTTCGGGATCGAGCACTTCGAGCAGCGCAGCCGCCGGATCACCCCGAAAGTCCATCCCCAGCTTGTCGATCTCATCCAGCATGAAGAGCGGATTGCTGGAGCCGGCATTCTGCATTGTCTGGATGATGCGGCCCGGCATTGCGCCGACATAGGTGCGGCGATGGCCGCGGATTTCGGCCTCATCGCGCACGCCGCCCAGGCTGACGCGCACGAATTTGCGGCCCAATGCCTCGGCAATGGATTTGCCCAGGCTGGTTTTGCCGGTGCCGGGCGGGCCGACGAAGCAGAGGATGGGGCTTTTCATCTTCTCGCGCGCCAGCTTGCGCACTGCAATGTGTTCGAGGATGCGCTCTTTGGCCTTGGGCAGCCCAAAATGGTTGCGGTCGAGGATCTCTTTGGCGCGCTGGATGTCCAGGTTGTCCTCGGTGGCCGTCTGCCAGGGCAGGCCCAACAGCACATCCAGGTAGTTGCGGATGATGGTCGTCTCCGGCGACATGGGCGGCATGGCGGCCAGCTTCCTGATCTCGTCCTCTGCTTTGGCCCGCACCGCTTCGGGCATGCCGCTGGCTGCCAGCTTCTCGCGCAGCTGGCGCAGGTCGCGCTGTGTCTCATCCTCTTCGCCCAGCTCGTTCTGGATCGCCCGCATCTGCTCGCGCAGGTAGTATTCGCGCTGCGATTTGTCCAGCTCCTGCTGCACTTGCGTCTGGATGCGATCCTCCAGCTCCAGCACATCCAGCTCCTGGCCCAGCATAATGCTCAGGCGCTGCAGGCGCACGTTGACGTCGAGCGTCTCCAGCAGCTCCTGGCGTTGCTCCAGGTCGAGGTCGAGCACGTGTGCCAGGAGATCGGCCAGGCTGCCGGGCTCTTTCTCGTTCATGGCCGCCACGTAGGCGTCTTCGGGCAGGTTGGGGTTCAGGCTGACGACTTTCTCGAACAGGGCCAGGACAGCGCGCATGAGCGCCTCGGAGGCCATGTCGTGTCGTTCGTCCTCGAACAACGGAATTCCCCGCACGCGCAGGTAGGGGTCGGTATCTATCAGTTCGACGATGCGCACTCGCTCGATGCCCTGCACGAGTACGGTGGTGCTGCCATCGGGCATGCGCAGGATGCGACCGACCTCGACGGCCGTGCCGATCGTGTACAGGTCGGAAAGATCGGGGTCCTGTACGTCTGGATCGCGTTGCGCAACCACGAGCAGCGGCACGTGCATGCTTTCGGCCGCTTCGACCGCGCGCACAGAGCGGTCGCGGCCGAGGAAGAGCGGCGTGACCATGTTCGGGAAGACGACCGCATCGGCGAGCGGGAGCAGCGGATATTCGTTGCCCTCCAGCCCTTCGATCTCATGGCTACGTGGCCGCCGTGTCTCTCCGCGGCGCGCCGCGGGCTTGCGTGCCATCAGGCTCATCAGCGCCCAATTGCCGTTGATCATGGGCGCCCATTCCGACTTCAAAGAATTCAAGGTGCCTCCACTTCAACTACTTCTACATCATCTGGAACCGGCCGACCGGGGGTTTCATCCTGAAATACCCAGTCGTCCGGCGGAAATGCATCGGGATGCCGGGCCGCCCAGGCGCGCCTGGCCTGCGCGACGACGAAGACCGAGCCTGTGACACAGATCACGTCATCGGCCGTCGCCCAGGCCAACACCTCGTCCAGTGCCGCATCCAGCGAATAGGTCACGGTGACCGGACAAGTCGGCGCGATCTCGCGCACGCGGCCGGCCAGCTGGGCTGGGTCGGCCTGTCTGGGGTGGCCGCTGCACGTGACGACCACCCTGGCCGGTGGCGTATAGGCATCGGCCGATCCCTCGGCCAGGAGAATGCGCAGGATGGTCGCGATATCTTTGTCTGCCGATGCGCCGAACACCAGCGCGCTGCGTCGGCCCCCGGTGCGCGGGAAGAAGTGCGCCAGTGTGCTGCGCAGTCGCTGCGCCGAGCCGTCGTTGTGCGCGCAATCGGCGATCAGGTAGGGCTGGCGCGCCAGCACCTCGAAGCGGCCCGGCCAGCGCGTGTTGGCCAGGCCCCGGCGCAGTGCCTCGTCGCTGATTGTGGCTCCCCGACCGTGCAGCTCAGACAGCATGGCGACGGCGACCGCGGTGTTTTCCAGCTGGTGTTCGCCGATCAGGCCGATCCGCAGGTCGGACAGCCGCGCATCGCAGGTCAGTTGATTGCCCACGCGATGATTGCGGCACAAGTCCAGGGTCTGGCCGGACAGGCTCGCCGATTGGCCTGTGACCGTCCAATCGCGACCGACGAGCGTCAGCGATGCGCCGGCCGTCGCGCACGCCTCTTCGATCACGGCGAGTGCTTCGGGTGCCTGGGGCGCGCTCACCGCCGGCACGCCCGGCTTGATGATGCCCGCCTTCTCGCTGGCGATCAATGCCAGGGTCGGCCCCAACAGATCCATGTGATCGAAGCTGATGGAGGTGATGCCGGCCACCTCGGGCATCACGACGTTGGTGGGATCGAGGCGGCCGCCCAGGCCGGTCTCGATCACCGCCCATGCTACTCCCTGGCGGGCAAAAAAACTGAACGCCAGCGCCGTCATGATCTCGAACGTGTTGATGCCGGGCGTGGCGTCGAACGCCGGTCTCAGATCGTCCAGGAGCGCCACCACCTCGCGCTTCGTGATCAGGGCGCCGTTGAGCCGAATGCGCTCACGAAACGTATGCAGGTGCGGCGAGGTATAGAGCCCGGTCCGATAACCGGCCGCGCGCAGCACCGCTTCGACCATCGCCGAGGTTGAGCCTTTGCCTTTTGTCCCGGCGATATGGACACACCGGAAACGATCCTGGGGCCGGCCCAGCCGCCGCAGCAGATCCTCCATTCGATTCAAACTGAGTGTGGCAGCCTCGGCGCCGTATCGGGCGCGCCTCTCATGGCTGACAAAGCTATAAATATACTCCAGGGCTTCCTGGTAGCGGCCCATGCATGTCTCCGATGTCGGTTTGTACTCCGAGGGATATTCTAGCGCAAGCGTTCGCAAATGACAAGCCTTTGGCCCCAGGAATTCCATGGCTGATTTTGGGGGACGCGGCGAGACATGGCATAATCGGCCATGTGAACGGCGAACGCAGCGGACGCAGCACGCAGGCGAGGCAGCAGGCACGCGGCGAACACAGACAGCGGTCGGCCTTTGTGATCGGGCCGCTCCTGTTGTTCAGCGTGCTCAGTGTGCTGCTGACCTGGCCACTGGCCGCGCAGTTCGTCACGCATGTGCCCGGCGACGGCATTGACGACCCGTCGCTGGCCTGGAATCTGTGGTGGATCAAGCAGGCCCTGGTGGATCGGCCTCAGAATCCGTTCCAGGTGGCATGGCAATTCTGGCCGGTGGGCATCAATCTGGCCTTCTACACGTTGACGCTGCTCAACGGCATGTTGGCGCTCCCCCTGCAGATGGTCTTCGGCCTTATCCCGGCCTACAATCTGATCCTTCTCTCTTCGTTTGCCCTCGGCGGCCTGGGGGCCTATCTGCTGTGCCTGGATTTTCTGGCGCGAGGCGCGGAGAACGGCCGACGGCCGGCGGTCGTCTTCGCGGGGTTTCTCGGCGGCGTGCTCTATGCGTTTGCGTCGGCAAAGCTGTTTTATGCCGCGCTCGGGCAGGGCAACATCGCCAGCTCGCAATGGATCCCCTTTGCCCTGCTCTACATCGTGCGCGCCACGCGGCCGCGCGGCCGACCACGCGAGGCCGCGTTGGCCGCGCTCTTCATCGTCCTGCAGGCCTACGCCGAGCTCACCTATGCCTCGTTCCTGGCGCTCTTCGCCGCGCTGGCGGCGTTCTGGCGCGTGGCCGCCGGGCTGCGCGGTGCGGCGACACGGGCGACGGAAATCTCTGGTCTGGCGAGCGGTCGTCGGTGCCGCGCGGCCTGGGCCGGTCTGGCCGGTCGGCTCTTGCTGTTGGCGACGTGCAGCGTCATCGGGCTGGGGCCGGTGCTGATGAACATGGTGCCCGACCTGCAGGCGGAGGGCGATTTCTTCACCAGCGGTGGCGGTTTCGCCGATATTTTTGCGGCCGACCTGGCCGGCTATGCATTGCCGACGCAGCTCCATCCTCTGTTGGGCAACCTGATTCGCCGCGTGGCCAACGATTCGGCCCCGCGGCCTGACGGGAGCCATTTCCCGGTCAACAAAGGCCAACACATCTACCTCGGCTACACAGCCTTGGCCCTCATCGCCGTGGGCCTCTGGCACGGCCGGCGGCGCCCTCAGACCTGGTTCTGGGCGCTGGCGGGGGGCGGCTTTTTCCTGCTCACACTGGGGCCACGCCTGCGTGTGGCCGGCCACGACCTGGGGCTGCCGCTCCCGTTCGAGCTGATTGCCTCGTTGCCGTTCTTCAAGGGCAATCGCTATCCCAGCCGCTACAGCGTCATGCTGCTTGCCAGCTGCGCACCCCTCCTCGCCGCCGGCGCCGTCCGCCTTTCGCATCTCGCGTGCCGCGTGCCACGCTCCACGTTGGACGCATCACGCTTGACGTGTCACGCCTCCCGTTTCATGCTCCTCGCCCTCCTCCTCTTCGAGCACCTGTCTGCGCCGCTGCCGTTGTCCGATCTGCGCGTGCCGGCGTTGTATGGGCAGGTAGCAGCGGTTGAGGGCGACTTCGCGCTGCTCGAGTTGCCGCCGGGCTGGCGCAACGGCGCGCGCGTGGCCGGCAAACAGGACATCGTGATCATGCGGCAGCTTTGGAATCAGACCGCGCACGGCAAGCGACTGCTCGGCGGCAACACCTCGCGCAATCCGGAGTTCAAATTCCAGTTTTTCAGCGAAGATCCGACACTGGCCCGGCTGATCGCAGAGACGAACGCTGCCGACCTGCCTCAACACGATGCGCTGCGCGCGTATCTGGCCAGCCATCCGGTCAGCGCGGACGATGCGGCGCGTGCCCGCGCCTGGGCCGCGACCTGGGCTGTCCGCTACGTCATGGTGCATCGGGACAAAGTGCCTGCCGCAACCGAGGCCGCCCTCCATCGCCTGTTGCCTGCGACGCCGGTTGCCGAAGAGGGCGACCTGGCGCTCTTCCGTGTCGCTGCTGATTTGCAGCCGCCCGACTTCTTCCCGGTCGGGAGCGATGGCGGCCGCATGATCCTGGCCGAGGGATGGAGTCCGCCGGGGTTCGGCGAGGCCGTCTATGCGCAACGCGGCGAGGCGAGGCTGCTATTGCCGTTGGGCCCCGAGGCCCGCCAGGTACGCCTGGAGATGTGGGCGCTGGCGCCGGACCAGCAGGTCACCCTGGTGGTGGACGGCCAGCCGGTCGGCACGGCGCCGCTCCCCGCCCGGCGCGGCTGGCTGGCCTTCGATCTGCCGCGGACGGCAACGCGACCGCCGCTGAGCGATGTCCGGCTGCGCTTCTCGGCGTTGGTCCCAACGACACGGGTCGCCGCTTCGCTTTCTCTTGTCGTGCGCAGCGCCGGCCAGGAGACGGGCGACTTCGCGCACGTTTATGTGAACGGCGTGGATCGCGCGGCCAACCAGCGCGGCTACAACCTGGTGGCGCTTGATCCGGCCTCCGGCCATGTCTTGGCGACCGCGGTGTTCGACACCCATGCCGATGAGACGGCCGATCAGCGTTTGGCCGCGTGGGTGAATGCACTTCCTGCCGGCGTGCTCGTCGCTGTGGCCGTGCGCGATGAGGCTTCCTTCAGGCTAAGGCAGGCGGGTGTGGACGCGCTGCGGATCCTCGGCGCGCGTACAGACCTGCGCGGCCATTTCCGTTGGGGACATGTTCTGATCGGGACAAAGGGTGCGGCAGTCGGCGCGGTACCGGAGGAGGCGAGTGGCTGGCGGGTGGCTCAGGCAGCGATCGGGCTGCCTGTCACAGCGCCGCAGGTGGCTGCGGCGCTGGTTGGTGTGCAAATCGTCAAATAACTGAATTGCATTTTTTCGATTCTTGTGCTATCATGGCAAACGACTTGTGATTTGCCGAGCACGTTTTCAAGGAGCAAGAGGCCGATGCATCGGCGGGGTCGGCTGTGGAGCGGCCTGAACGCGGGCGGATGGAATGTACAGGCGCTGGCCTGGCCAGATCCGCAGGGAGCGCAGGCCGTTCGCACGCATCAAGGCGGCCACGCTGACGTTGCAACGCTGCGCAATTGAGTTCAGTGTTTCGCCGTAGCGGACGATGTAGGTGCTCGGGCACTTCACGGCATTGCTGGGCTGGTAGGCGGCCAGCCGGGGAGCTGATTGCAGGTCGCGCAGAGAGTCGGCCGAGCTCGTTGCCGCATAGCCTGCACCCGCAAGCGCGACATGAACCAGACCTATGATCAGCAAGATGACGATAACACGACTTACATTCATTGCTGTCCTCTCTGATGGGCTGCTCGACCGTTCTGAGCATTGCCGTCTGTTTGCTTACGATAGTTCCATAATAAGTCTATTATGTTACGACTCCTATTACGATATGAGCAGAGCAGAACTATCCCACATAGCAGGATAACAGGATAGACGATGAATTCCATCCGTAAAGCTACTGAAACCAGGATAAACCGTTATTTTTGGCGGGGAACGGTTGGCGTGAAAGCGCGTCTGAGGCGCCCGATGATGGCCTGGGCGCTGAGCGTGTTCGTTCTGGTGCTGTCGGCGATGGCGGTGGAAGCCGAAGGCGGACCGGGCGACCTGTGGCAGACGTTCACAGCCGGCGATGGTCTGGGTGCCGGCAGCGTGGCAGCCGTCCTCCAGGCGCAGGATGGGGCTTTGTGGTTTGGCACCGATGTGGGCGCCAGCCGCTATGATGGCGTCTGGCAGTCCTTCACGGAACGGGATGGCCTGCCGGCAGGTCGCATCCGCGCCATCGCTCAGACGAGGGACGGCGCCCTCTGGTTCGGCAGCCAGCGCGGCGGCCTTGGCCGCTGCGCGGCCGACCTCAGCGCCTGTGCGCCGGCCTGGACGACCGCCCAGGGCCTGCCCGATAACGACGTGTACACCTTGTTGCCGGACCCCAACGGCAATGGCCTGTGGATCGGCACCGCGCGAGGCGTGGCATTCCTGGAAGGCGAGCACGTGACCTCGGAAAAGGCGTTGGAGGGCGTGGGTGTCTGGGCTCTCAAAGCCGAGCCGAACGGCGCCCTGTTGGCCGGTACCGACGGCCGCGGTGTCTGGCGGCGCAACGCAGAGGGCATCTGGCAGCCATTGGCCGGGGTGGAGGCGCCAGACGGCATCATTTACGCGCTTCACCTGGATCGAAAGGGACAGGTCTGGGCCGGCACCAGCGTCGGACTGTTCGTGTACCAGCAGGGAAACTGGCGGCCACGGCCTCTGATCGAGGGCAGCGATCATATCCGCGTCTTCGCCATCGGCCAGGACCGCCGCGGTCGCATCTGGGTGGGCGCCGAGGAAGGGCTCTTCTACGCGCGCGATCCGCGCGCACCGGACGTGCTCGACGGTTGGTTGAGCAGTCAGCCAGGCGGGTTGGTCAATAAGTTCGTGCGGGCGTTGGCTTTCGCCAACGATGGCAGCCTGTGGATCGGCACCTATGCCGGTGTCAGCCGCTACGACGAGGAGACCTGGCAGGCCATTCGCGATGAAGTCATGCTCGGGCAGCGCATCAATGTGATCTTGATGGACAGCGAAGGCCATACCTGGGTTGGCACCGAGCTGGGCGGTTTGCTCTGGTGGGATCGCCAGAGTTGGCGCCAATTGGGCTCCAATCAAGGCCTGCCCGACAATCGGGTCACAGCCCTGTATCAGGATACGAAGGGCCGGCTGTGGATCGGCACCGGCACCGGCATCGGCTATCGCGAGGCCGATGGCAAGCTGACTTTCTTCGGCCCATCGTCCGGCATCGCCGGGCTGCCCGTGTATGCCATCACTCAAGATGGTCACGGAGCCCTGATCTTCGCAACGCAAGCCGGTGTCAGTCGTTTCGACGAGCAGGGCCGCTTCACCGCGATCGCCGGGCTGGCCGGAAAGCGCGTGAATGCCGTCCAGCGCGACGCGACCGGCGCGCTCTGGTTCGGCACCGAGGAAGATGGGCTGTTCAAGCTGGTCAACGATCAGCTCACGCCGGCAAACGCAGCCGATGGCGCGAGCTTCAGCGGCATCATCGTGAACGGCATCGTGTCTGCTCCCGATGGCGCGCTCTGGGTGGCCACCTATGATGAGGGCCTGTGGCGTCTGCGGGATGCAACATGGCAGCGGGTAGAGGCGGTGTTGCCCACGCCACGCATCCTGGCGCTGCGCTATATGGAGAACAGCCTCTGGATCGGCACACTGCAGGGGTTCAGCCGGTTCGACGGCAAGACCTGGCAGTCGTATGCCGGAGACGGTTTGCCCAACCTGGAGATCCTGGCGTTTGCGCCTGGCCCGGCCGGTTCGGCCTGGATCGGCACGGGAAATGGCATCGTCCGCTACACGCCCGAAAAACAAGCGCCCTGGGTGCGCATCGAGTCGGTGAACCTGATCCCGGCCGTCGCAGGCCGCGTCCGGCTGACGAGCGATACGCTGACCCAAATGCAGTTGCGCGGTGGTGACCTGGCCACGCGGGCCAGTCATATCCGTTTCCTGACGCAGCTGGAGGGCTTCGATGCCGCGCCGCAGTTTCATCTCAGCGGGCAGGTGACCCTGGGCGACCGCCGCCTGGCACCCGGCACCTATCGGCTGCGCGCGTGGGCGCGTGATGCGGCGCTCAATTATTCGCCGGCTGCCGAGGTGGTCATCGAGGTGCCGAGATTGGTCCACCTGCCGGGCGGCTACGCCGTCGCCCAGGACATGGCGATCGCCATTGCGGTGCTGGGTTTGGTGGCGGTCGGCGGCGTGACGAGCGCCGTTCGCATCAGCCTGCGCGTCCGCCGCGAGGCCAGGGCGCGCGCCGCAGCCGAAGCTGCCCGCCGCCGCGAGGCGCTTGCCCGCCATTTCAACCCGTACATCTCCGGCGAGCCGGTGCGCCAGGCAGACATGTTCTTCGGCCGCGATGCGCTCCTGCGCAAGATCGTCAACGCCCTGCATCAGAACAGCATCATGGTGCACGGCGAACGACGCATGGGCAAGACGACGCTGCTCTATCAGCTCGGCCAGGCGTTGCGCCAGGCCGATGACCCCGAATGGAGCTTCATCCCGGTCTCGATAGACCTGGAGGGGACGCCCGAAGAGCGCTTCTTCTTCTTGCTCATGGATGCGATCTGGGGCATGTTGCAGGCCTACCTGACGGCCACGCCGTTGACGCTGCAGTACCATCGGCTGAGCCCTGCTCAATACACCGATCGCGAGTTCAGCGCTGACCTGCGCGAGATCATCGAGGCGCTGAAGCCCATCGTGGCCCCGCGACAACTGCGCATCATCCTGTTGATTGATGAGATGGATGCTATTGACAGCTACAGCCGGCTCACCCAGTTGCAGTTGCGGCGCATCTTCATGAGCCCGCTGGCCGAGAACCTGGGCGCAGTGGTGGCCGGCGTCCAGATCAGCAAGGCGTGGGATCGGCTGGAGAGCCCGTGGTATAATCTCTTCATCGAGTTTCCTCTGGAGCCGTTCGACGATACGCAGGCCCGTCAGTTGCTCGTCGAACCGGTGCGGGGAATTTATGAGTGGGAACCGGACGCTATTGACTTTGTGATCGCGCGCGCCGAGGGCCGGCCCTATCGCCTCCAGCAATACGCGCTGGAGGCGGTGAACCAGATGCTGAGTGCCGGCCGCACCCGCATCACCCTGGCCGACGTTCAGGCCGCCGATGCCCTCGTCGAGGGCGCGCGTTAATATCGAAGGATGTGACACGATGCGCAATCCCTACGTAACCGGCTACTACGTGGTCGGACGCAAACATTACGGCCGCCAGGACCTCCTGGATGCGCTGTTGCATGGCGAAGCCAACGCTTATTGGGTGATCGGCGCCCGGCGCATCGGCAAGACCTCCTTGTTGCGCCAATTGGAGATGCTCGCCCTGTCGCCGGCATCGGCCGGCCGCTTCGTGCCGGTCTTCTGGGATATGCAGGGCTGCAACACGTTTGCCAGCCTGGGCCGCTATCTGGCCGACGCGCTGTGGGAGCGCCTCGACCTGCTCGGTGAGTTAGGGCTGTCATCGGAGATGATCCGGGACGAGAACCTGTTGACGCTCTTGCCGACCATTCGCCGGGCCGTGCGCGCCGCGGGCCGCGATCTGCTATTGCTCTGCGATGAGACCGAGGTGCTGATCCATGTGGCGCGGCAGGAGCCCGAAGCCGTGCAGCGGCTGCATGCCGAGCTGACGCGCGGTGCCGGTCTGCGCGTGGTGGCCGTCTCCACCCGGCAGATCTACGAGCTGCACGAAGTGTGCCGCGGCTGGCCCACGTCGCCCTTTCTGGCCGGCTTCAACATGGCCTACACCCTGGGCAGCCTGGATGACGACACCGCGCGCGCGTTGATCACGCAGGCGCAGGCCGACGAGCCGGTGCAGGCCGAGCCGGACGTGATCGCCGCCATCTGCGAGCTGACCAACCGTCATCCTTATCTCATCCAGCTGCTCTGTTCGCGTCTCTTTCAGTCGGAGGGATATCTCCGGCCGGTCGAAGCGGCTGACCTGGTCGTGGATCCACTGCTGGCCGGCTTCTTGAGCAATGATTTCAGTCTGCTGAGGTCGGCCGAACAGCGCCTGGTGTGGGCGGTGCACGAACGCGGCCAGGTGAGCGAGGCGGCGCTGGCCGAGGCGACCCAGATGGAACTCGCCGAGGTGCACGCGATCCTGCGCGAGATCGAACCATTGGGCTACCTGAGGCATCAGGACGAGCAACTGATGATCGGCAATCAGTTTCTGGCCCAATGGCTGGTGCAGGAAGGACGGCGTAGCGGTCGGTCGGCCGCTCCGCCGGCTGGCCCGGAGCCGCCTCCCGCTCATGAAGGTGCTCCCGTCGCCCCGGCACCGGCCGGCCGTGATACCGCGGCCCTGGTCGAGCAGCTGAATGCCAAACGCACGCGGCTGGTGGAACTGGAGGTCTTGCGCGCGCGCCAGTTGCTGGATGTTTCGCCGGCGATCCTGGCCGAAATCCGGCAGACTGAAGCGGAAATCGAACGGCTCTTGCACGCATTGGGGGTGGCGCAGTGAACCAGATCCCGCTTGTGGACCTGAAAGCGCAGTATCTGAGCATCAAGCCGGAGATTGATGCAGCGATCCAGCGCGTGCTCGACAGCACCGGTTTCATTCACGGGCCGGAAGTGACCGGCTTCGAGGCAGAGTTTGCCAGCTACCTCGGCGTCCGGGCCGCGGTAGGTGTGGCTTCGGGCACGGCCGCGCTTCATCTGGCCTTGCTGGCGTTCGGCATCGGTCCCGGCGACGAGGTGATCACCACGCCGCACACCTTCTACGCGACCGCGGAGGCGATCGCCCAGGCCGGCGCCACACCCGTCTTCGTGGATATCCAGGAGGATACGTACAACCTGGATCCAGCCCGGATCGAGGCGGCGATCACCCCGCGCACGCGCGCCATCATCCCGGTGCATCTGTACGGCCAGGCCGCGGACATGGATGAGATCCTGGCCATTGCCCGGCGTCACGGCCTGCGGGTGATCGAGGACGCGGCGCAGGCCCACGGCGCGCGCTACCGTGGCCGGCCGTGCGGCGCGCTGGCCGATGCAGCTTGCTTCAGCTTCTATCCCTCCAAAAACCTCGGTTGCTACGGCGACGGCGGCATGGTGACAAGCGATGATGAGGCATTCATCGCGCGCGTGCGCCGGCTGCGCGATCACGGCCGGGTGGGCAAATACGAGCATGTGGAGCTCGGCTGGGGCTATCGGCTCGACGCACTGCAGGCCGCCGTCCTGCGCGCCAAGCTGCCGCACCTGGAGACCTGGGTGGCGCAGCGCCGGGCTGCCGCCCAGCGCTACAACGCGTTGTTCGCGGGCAGCGAGGTTGTCACTCCGACGGAACGCGAGTATAATCGCCATGCGTATTATTCCTATGTCATCCGCTGGGCGGGCGATGGCTCCGGCCGCCGCGATGACCTGGTCGCCCACCTGACGCGTTCCGGCATCGGCGTGGTGATCCATTATCCGATCCCCATGCATCTGCAGCCGGTCTACCGCGTCATGGGGCTGGGCCGCGGCACTTTCCCCGTGGCCGAAATGGCCGCTGACCAGGTGCTCTCGCTGCCTCTGTATCCGGAGATCACGCCAGAGCAGCAAGCGCGCGTGGTCGAGGCGGTATTTGCATTCATCCGGCGCCCGCGCTTGGCCTGAACCGGGCGACCATCGGTGTCGGTGACGGTCGGCGATGTGCTTGCCAGCGGATGGCCGAAATGAGACAGGCTGTCCATGACGCATCCGCAAAGCACAAACTGTACCGCCGCCGACAGCCGGCCGGCCGGCGCGCCGCTGATCTCGGTGCTGGTCCCGGCGCGCAACGAGGCCGGCAACGTGGCGGAGCTGGTCGCCCGTGTTGGCCGGGCGTTCGCCGACCTCGGCCTGCCGGACGGCGCCGGCGAGCTCGTGTTCATTGATGATGGCTCCACCGATGGCACCGGGCCGGCCGCCGACGCGCTGGCCGCAACCCATCCCTTTCTGCGCGTGATTCACCACCGTCGCAACCTCGGCCTGACGGCCGCCTTGCAGACCGGATTTCGAGCTGTGCGGGGTGAATACGTGCTCTTCCTGCCTGCCGACCTGGAGTCGGACCCGGAGACCGATATCCCCCGGTTGTTCGCCAAACTCCAGGAAGGCTACGACGTGGTATCAGGCTGGCGTCAGGGCCGCAAAGAGAGCAAGGTCTTTGCGTCGGCCATCTACAACGCGGTCTCGCGCTGGCTCTTCGGCCTGACGCTGCACGACATGAACTGGATCAAGGGCTTTCGCCGCGAGGTGATCGAGACGCTGCCGCCCCTGCGTTCTGACTGGCACCGCTTTCTCCTCCACATCGCCGCGCACCAGGGCTATCGCATCGGTGAGACGCCGACCCCATGGCAACGTCGGCGTTCGGGACGCTCCAAGTTCGGTTTCAGCCGCATCCCGATCTCCTTGCTGGATGTCATCGTCATCTGGTTCCTGCTCACGTTCAGTGCTGCACCGATGCGCTTCTTCGGCGGATTGGGGCTTGCTGCATTGCTGACCAGCGGGGTCATCTACTCTGGCCTGATCGTGCTCTGGCTGATCGCGCAGACGCAGATCCGGCCGCTCTTCTGGACGGCGGGCGGCGCCGCGATCGCCGGACTGCTGCTCTTTCTGATCGGCTTCCTGGCCGAGCTGATCGTCACGCAGGGCGAGCGGCTGCACGAGCTGGAGCGGTCGCTGGCGAAGAGCCGTGAGCAGACCAACTAACCTGAAAATCGGGCCGCTGCACGCCGCCGAGCGTTCAAACGCCCGGCTCAGGCAGGTGAAAGTCGGTCGAGACCGACTGCCCTAACCTGAAAAATCGTCGCCAGTACAGGCTCGTTTCCATGCACGTTGTGCGCCGGCCGGCGCATGGACAACTGAGATGAAGATCGCTGTTTTGACCCATAACTACCCGCGCTATCGGGGTGATTTTTCCGGCCGCTTCGTTCAAGCATTGTGCGAAGAGCTGGCGGCGCAAGGTCACGCAGTGACCGTGCTGGCGCCGTGGGATGCAGCGTATGATCGCACGGCGGTGCGGCCGGGCAGTCAGAACGGTTCGGCTCCCGGGCACGGGGTGCGACTGGAGCTGTATCGTTACGCGCCGGTGGCGGCGTGGCATCAGCTCGGGTACATGCGCACCATGCGCGCCGATGTGGCATTGCGCCGCGGGGCTTATCTGTTGGCGCCTGGCCTCTTTCTGGCCGGCATGCGGGCCACCTGGCGCTGGGTGGCGCAGGCGCGGCCCGACATCCTGCACGCGCATTGGGCGCTGCCCAATGGCTTCATCGCCGCTACCGCCGCTCGTCGCTATGGCGTGCCGCTCGTGGTCTCGATCCCGGGCTCCGATGCGACCGTGGCAGCCGCCAATCCGCTTTTCCGTCGCATGGCGCGCTATGCCTTTGACACGGCCGGCCTGATCACGGCCAATTCGGCCGCGCTGCGCGATGTCGCCGTTCGCGATTTGGGCGCCGACCCGGCGCGCTTCGACCTGATCGCCTATGGCGTGGATCCGCAGGCATTTCGGCCTGATCCGACCGGCGTTGCCGACTTGCGGGCCAGGCTGGGCATTCCTCCGGATGTGGTGGTCTTCCTGGCGGTGGGCCGCATGGTGTACAAGAAGGGCTTCGATCGGCTGCTGGCCGCTGCCGCGCGGCTGAACCGGCCAGACATCCATCTGGTGCTGGTGGGAGAGGGCGACCTGTGGGCCGAGTGGCAGGCGCTGGGCCGCGCGCTCGGCCTGGGCGAGCGCGTTCACTGGGTGGGCAATGTGCCGACCGATCAGATCGGCGTCTACTACAACATGGCCGATGCGCTGGTCATGCCTGCGGTGACACATCCGGCCGACGGGCTGAATGTGACGGTGCTGGATGCCATGTCGTGCGCCAAACCGGTCGTGGGCACGACCGCGGCCGGCAATGAGCTGGCCATCCGTCACGGTTACAACGGCTTTCTGACGCCCGAAGCGGATGAGATGGCCCTGGCCGAGGCGCTGGCTGCGCTGGCCGCCGATCCGGATCTGCGCGCGCGCATGGGGCGAGCCGGCCGACGGATGATCGAGGAAGAGCTGGGCTGGCCGCAGCTGGCCCGGCGTTACGTGACACATTTCGAACGACTGGCACAGGCCAGCAAAAAGGGGACTTAATGTCTGAGAGATTGCGTTTCGGGTTGATCGGCTGTGGCCGGGTGGCCCCGCGCCATGCTGAGTCAGTGCAGCAATTGCCGGATGCGACCCTGGTCGCGGTGGCCGATGTGCGCGCCTCGCGTGCGGAACGTTTTGCGAAGGAGTATCAGGCTACACCGTACACGGACTATCGCCGGGTGCTGGAGCGGCCCGATGTGGATGTGGTGAACATCTGCACGCCCAGCGGCCTGCACGCCGAGATGGCCATTGCGGCCATGCAGGCCGGGAAAGATGTGATCGTCGAGAAGCCGATGGCGCTCTCGTTGGCCGACGCCGACGCGATGATCCGGGTCTCCGAGCAGACCGGCCGCAAGTTGTGCGTCGTGCTGCAAAATCGCTACAACCCGCCGATGCAAGACCTGCGCCGGGTGGTGGACAGCGGCCGGCTCGGCCGGCTGCTCCTCGGCAGCGCCACTGTGCGCTGGTATCGGCCCCAGGAATATTACGATGACGACTGGCATGGCACGTGGGCCATGGACGGGGGCGCGCTGATGAATCAATCCATCCACCACATCGACGCGTTGCAGTGGTTTATGGGCCCGCCGGCCAGTGTCTTCGCCTACACGGCGACGCTGGCCCATCGCATGGAGGCCGAGGACACCGGCGTCGCGGTGGTGCGCTTCCGCAGCGGCGCGCTCGGCACGATCGAGGGCTCCACGATCACTTATCCGGAGAACCTGGAGGGCTCGGTAGCGGTGTTCGGCGAACGCGGCTCGATCAAGATCGGTGGCGTCGCGCTGAACCGCAAGACGATCTGGAAGATCGAAGGGGAGTTGCAGCACGAGAAGGAAGTGCTGATGCGCGATCAGCTCGATCCGGCGTCGGTCTACGGCACCAGCCATCACGCGGTGATCTCGGACATGATCGTGGCCATTCGCGAGAACCGGCCGCCGCAGACCAACGGCTACGAGGCGCGGCGCTCGGTGGCGCTGGTGTTGGCGATCTACGAATCGGCGCGCACGGGCCGGCCGGTAGATATGACCGATGGGATTTGGAACGGAGGGTGAAGGGCGCTCACGTAGCAGGCGTTTTCCGGGGTGTCCGACACGTCAGAAGGCGCTCGGTGGGAAGGCGAAGGGGTGGCCGTGATGATGGGCCAGGAGCAGCGGGTGATTTATCCGAACGTGACGATCGGAGAAGGTGCGATCATCGGATCGTATGTGGTGATCGGGGAGCCGCCGCGTGGGGCCGCGCCGGGCGCGCTGCCCACGGTGATCGGCCCGGCCGCCGTGATCCGCTCGCACACCGTCATCTATGCCGGCAATGTGATCGGCGCGCACTTCCAGACGGGGCATGGCGCGTTGATTCGCGAGGAGAATCAGATCGGCGATGACGTCAGCATCGGCTCACACTCGATCATCGAGCATCACGTGACCGTGGGGGCGCGCGTGCGCATCCACTCCAACGTGTTCATCCCGGAGTTCTCGGTGCTCGAGGAGGACGCCTGGATCGGGCCCTGCGTCACGTTCACGAATGCCCGCTATCCGCGGGCGCGCGATACGAAGCGCATGTTGATCGGGCCGCGCATCCTGGCCGGCGCGCGCATCGGCGCCAATGCCACCCTTCTGCCCGGCGTGACGATCGGCCGGGGCGCGCTGGTAGGCGCCGGCGCCGTGGTCGTGCGCGATGTGCCGGATGGCGTGGTCGTGGTCGGCAATCCGGCGGTGATCATCAAGCGAGTCGAAGAGATCGAGGCATATCGGGGAGAGTGAGCGATGGCGCGGCGGGAGGTAGGGGGTGTCGCCATGCTGGCCGCGGCGACCCTGCTCCTCGAAGGCACGTTGACCCGCCTGCTGGCGGTGGCGCAGTTCTACCACTTCGCCTTCCTGGCGGTCAGCCTGGCGCTGCTGGGCTTTGGCGCCAGCGGCACGTTGCTCAGCGTTGCGGCGCCCCTGCGGCAGATGCGGCCTGAGCGGTTGCTCCTGGGTTGTTGTGCCGGTTTCGCCGCGTGTGCCGGGCTGGCCTATGCCGTCGTCAACCTCCTGCCGTTCGACTCGTACAGTATCGCCTGGGATCGCCGTCAGGTGGGGCTGTTTGCCCTCTATTATCTGGCCCTGACGCTACCCTTCCTCTGCGGCGGGCTGGGAATCGCCGCCGTGCTGGCGGCCGAAGAGGGTCGCCGGACGCAGGTTTATGCGGCCAACCTGCTCGGTTCGGCCGCAGGTGCCGGGCTGGCGCTGGCCGTCGGCTGGCTGGCGGGCGTGCCGGGTGCGGTGCTCGTCAGCGCGGTGATCGGGTTTCTGCCTGTGCTCTGGCTGTTGCGAGGCCGGTCGCGGGCGCTGCGATGGGCTGCCGCGACGCCGGTGCTGGTCGCTGCGGTGGGCTTTGCCTGGCTAACGGCCAGCAACCTGACCGAACGCGTCGGCCTGGGCATGACGATCTCACCCTACAAGGGCCTGGCGCATGCCCGGCGCGTCCCGGGCGCGGCGGCATTGTTTGGCCGCTGGGACGCGGTCGCGCGCGTGGATGTGATTGCGGGTGCCGGCACGCGGACGCTGCCGGGCTTGAGTTATGCGTATGCCGGGCTGCCGCCGCCGCAATTGGGGCTGGCGCGCGATGCCGATGCGCTGCAACCCATCACGCTGGCATCGCCGGCCGCGTTCGAGGCCCATGCTTATCTGCCCGAGGCGCCGGCCTTTACACTGCGGCCGGCCGGTCGCGTGCTGATCCTGGAGCCGGGCGCCGGGCTGGGGGTCTTGCAGGCGCTGGCTGGCGATGCGCAGCAGATCGTCGCCGTGGTCGGCAGCCCGTTGGAGCGTCGTGCCGTGGCCGCGACCGCGCAGCAGGCCGATCCGTTCGCCGATCCGCGCGTGCGGACGGTGGCCGCGCCCCCGCGTGCCTTTCTGGCGGCCGACCGCCAGACCTACGACATCGTGTTCCTGCCGCTCACCGATGCGTATCGGCCTGTGACCAGCGGCGCGTACAGTCTGGCCGAGACCTATGGATTGACTGTGGAGGCATTCGAGGCCAGTCTAGCGCGGCTGGCGCCGCGCGGGGTGCTGGTCGTCACGCGCTGGTTGCAGACGCCGCCCAGCGAGAGCTTGCGCCTGCTGGCGACCATCGCCGAGGCGCTCGAACGCCGCGGGCTGGCCCGGCCGGCCGATGCCATCGTCGCCTATCGCGGCATCCAGACCATCACGGCCATCGTGTGTCCGGCCGGCTGGCAGGCCGACGATCTGGCCGCTCTGCGCGCTTTCCTCGCAACGCGGCGCTACGATCTGGTCTGGGCGCCCGATGTGCGGGCAGAGGAGACCAATCGCTTCAACCGGCTGCCACGGCCCGCGGACTACGAGGCAGCGCACGGCCTGTTCGCGGCGACAGACCGGCGGGCTTACTACGCGTCCTATCCCTTCGCCGTTGCGCCCGCGGCCGACGATCGTCCCTTTTTCTTCCACTTTTTCCGCTGGGGGCAGACTCGCGAGGTGTTGGCGTCGTTGGGTCACACCTGGCAGCCGTTCGGTGGCAGCGGCTATCTGGTGCTGTTCGCGTTGCTCGGCCTGGTGCTGCTCCTGAGCGCCGGGCTGATTGTGTTGCCGCTGGTCATCGCGCGGGGTCGAGGTGCCGGCCAGGGGGCCGGCGTGTCTCTCTGGCGGCTCTTGATCTATTTCGGCGGCCTGGGGCTGGCATTCTTGTTCGTGGAGATTCCCCTCATCCAGCGTTATATCCTCCTCTTCGGCCATGCGACTTACGCGTTCAGCGTCGTGGTCGTCACGCTGCTTCTCCTGGCCAGCGTAGGTACGCAGCTGGTCGCACGAGCGATGGTGGCGGAGGAGAGGCGCGTTCGGGCCGGCGTGCGCTGGATTTTTCCGGCGCTTGTTTCGTTGATCGTGATCACCGCGCTGGCCGGCCCGCGATTGATGGCAACTGCGCTGAGCTGGCCGCTGCCGGGCCGGCTGCTGGCCGCGACGGCGGCTCTCGCGCCGCTCGCCGTTCTGATGGGGATGCCCTTTCCGCTCGGCCTGGCGCAGATCAGGGCGGCCGGGCCGCGGCCGATCGCGTGGGCCTGGGCCGTCAACGGCTGCGCGTCGGTGCTGGCATCGGTGCTGGCGGCGATCGGAGGCCTGAGCTGGGGATTCACCGCGGTGATCCTGGCCGGCGCGGTGACCTACGCGGTCGCCGGCGCAGTCGCGCCCGGCCTGCGCGTTACCCGGCCGGCCTCGCCGACATCGTAGGGGCGTGGGCGAGGGTGGGCGAGGGGACCTGGTACCTCGTCAGGCTTACAGTTTGCGGCATCTGACCCCATCCCCGCCCCCTACCAGGGGCGGGGAGAATTCCGGAGGGGTGTTTCGGGCAGCGAAGCCGCCCGCAATACCTCTTGAGAAGATTCCCTCCGCTCTCCCCTGCCAGGGAAGAGCGGGGCAGGGGAGAGCGGGGTCCAACAGCAAAGAGCAAAATCCAACCTGACGGAGCACTGGCCTCTACAGTGCGGCGGGCAGCTAATGTTGGCCCGTCAGGGGCACAAAACGCACGTCGCCCAGGTTGGTGGCCACGAGGTCGCCGCCGCGCTTCTCGAAAAGCCAGAGGGTCTGATAGCTGCCTGTGGGGCCGATGGGGATGACCAGCCGGCCGCCCTCCTTGAGCTGGCCGACCAGCGGCTGCGGCAGGTGATCGGGCGCGGCGGTGACGATGATTGCGTCGTAGGGCGCATGGTCGGGCCAGCCGAAATAGCCGTCGGCCGTGCGCACCTTCACGTCTGCATAGCCCAGCTCGGCCAGCCGGGCGGCCGCGCGTTCAGCGAGCTCGGAGATGATCTCCACGGTGTAGACCTCGACGCCTAGTTCGGCCAATACCGCGGCCTGGTAGCCGCTGCCCGTGCCGATCTCGAGCACGCGCGCGCCCGGCCCCACGTGCAGGGCCTCGGTCATCAGCGCGACGATGTAGGGCTGGGAGATCGTCTGGCCCAGGCCGATGGGCAGGGGATGGTCTCCGTAGGCCGAGCTGAGATATTGGGTGGGGACGAAGCGATGGCGGGGCACGCGACGCATCACCTCCAGCACCGCTGCATCGTTGACCCCACGGCGGGCGATCTGCTCCTCGACCATCGCCTGCCGCGCGGCGAAAAAGGCATCTTCAACCGGCGAGGGGGCGATGGTGGCGGTCGGAGCCGCGATCGTCGCCGTTGCTGCGGGCAGAGCCGGCGATCGTGGCCGCAGCCGCAGCGCGGCCACGACGATGATCAGGCATATCACCACGGCACTGACGATGGCCCATCGACGCGTGCGCGACATGGTTACCTCCTTCGAACAGCGAGCGAACAGCGAGGCCGGTGATCGGGGGGGTGCAGGTCACTTTCGGATGGCGGCGTTCACACTCATCTTTCGCCGGGCATCGGCTGTCCAACTTATGTTTCGATTATATGCAGGTTCGCGCTGGTCTGCAAACGGTTTCGGGCGATGCTTGACACAGTCGGCGAAATCGGCTAAACTAAAAGATGTTTCCTCCAGTGCCTCGTTAGGCTAGATTTTACAGTTTGCGGCGTCTGACTCCCACCCCTGTCCCCGCCCCTACCAGGGGGCGGGGAGAATTCCGGAGGGGGGGTTCGGGCGGCGAAGTCGCCCGATATACCTCCTGAGAGGGTTTCGCCCGCTCTCCCCTGCCAGTGGGGAGAGTGGGGCAGGGGAGAGCGGGGTCCCATAGCAACGAGCAAAATCCAACCTAACGGAGTACCAGGAACGGGTCTTTCCATAAATCCACTTCCTACCATTCTCATCATAAGGAGGCGATTCGATGAAGCGTCGTTCGTTCCTCAAAGGGGCCGTTCTCGCCGGAACGGCTGCCGCTCTCGGCGCATGCGCCGCGCCCACGCCGCAGGTCGTCGAGAAGGTCGTCGAGAAGGTCGTCGAGAAGCCGGTTGAGAAGATCGTCGAAAAACCGGTCGAAAAGGTCGTCGAAAAGCCGGTCGAGAAGGTCGTCGAGAAGGTCGTCACTCCCACGCCCGTTCCCGGCACGCTGGTCGTCCTCCATCGCCGCGAATACTTCAAGGAGATGGAGACCCTCTTCGCCGATGCGGTCAAGAAGTTCATCGCCACGAAGCCAGGTTGGAAGCTCGATATCTCCACCATCGCCGCCGAAGCCACCGAGGACTTCGTGCCCAAGATGGCCGCTGCGGTGCGCGCGGGCAATCCGCCCGATATCAGCTACCATATCCGCATGGTACAGCAGCTCTACTTCCTGCAACTGCTGCAGCCCGTGGATGACGTGGTCGCGCAGGCCGAGAAGCTCTACGGCCCGGTGACTCCGCTCCAGAAGGACCTCAACTTCATCGAGGGCCGCTGGGTCGGCATCCCCTACATGGTGCACGGCGGCGGCCACTTCGCACGCAGGGATTTCTTCGAGGCCAAGGGCATTGACATCACCAAGACCAAGACCTGGGACGAGCGCCGCGATGCCTGCCTGGAGGTGTCCGATCCGAGCAAGAAGATCTACGGCTGGGGCATGACGGTCAACAAATCGGGCGACGGCCTGGGCGTGATCATGGCCGTGATCAACTGCTGGGGCGGTCAGATCACCGACAAGGATGTCACGAAGGTCACCTTCAACTCGCCGGAGACAGTTGCTGCGGTCGAATGGCTCACCGACATCTACGTCAATCCCAAATACAAGCCGATGTTGCCGCCCGGCATCGAGACCTGGACCGACGCCAGCAACAACGAGGCGTATCTGGCTGGCACCATTGCATACACCAACAATGCAGCCAGCGTCTACGCCAAAGCGAAAGCGGACAAGAATCCGGCCTACGAGGGCACGGTCTTCCTGGGTAACCCGGTCGGTCCGACCGGCCAGGTGCTGCGCGGCGCATCGGGCGGGCAGTTCAACATCTACATGGGTGCCAAGAATCCGGGCATGGCCAAAGAGCTGGCACTCTACATGCTGCAGCCCGAGGTCTTCCTGCCGATCTCGCTCATCAGCGCAGGCCTCTTCCTGCCCAGCTATGCCGGCTACTACGACATGCCGCAGGTGAAGGAGGCCTTCAAGGCTGACCCGAACCTGGAGGCCATGGGCAGGGAGGCGTTCGGCGACTATCCGGGTGGCTGCTGGCCGGCCAAGCCGAACCCCTTCTGGGATGCCGTGCAGGCCGCCGCGATCCTGCACGACATGATGGCGGCCACGACCACGAAACAGGCTACCCCGGCGCAGGCCGTCAAGCAGGCCCACGAGCGCATGGAGGCCATTGCCAAAGAGATGAAGATCGGCGAGCAGAAGAAGTAACGTCGCAACACCACCGCAGAGGCGGCGGGCATTCGCCGGGTCGGGTTTGCCGCCCGATCCTGGATTTACCATCCGATGCGTGGGCCTGGCCGGCGAGGAATGGCCGGCCAGGCCGGCCCGTTGAGCCTCTGCGGTGTCTTTTTTCGGCCTGTTCGGAAAAATCGGCAGGCGCGCCAAAACGATGGGATGGCCCCGGTAGGGATGGGGTTACCCCGCTCCTACCCCAAGGGTCTGGCGCGCCAACAAAAATCGTTTCTGACATCTGTCTTGAATCTGATACAGACTACTGACCGGAGTCGCCATGAGTTCGATTGCCTATCCCCTGCAGCCGGTCTCCCGATGGCGCCGTCTCGATCGCGTCCTGGGCCGCGATTGGCAGGTGGCCCTGCCGTTCATCGCGCCGGTCGTCATCCTGATGATCGCTTTTATCGCCTGGCCGTTGGTCGAGGCCGTGCTGATCAGCTTCACCGCGCGCACCATCCGCGGGGAACAGCAATGGGTGTGGTTCGACAATTACATCCGCCTGTGGCAGGACCCATTTTACTGGCAGGCAGTGCGCATCACGATCGTTTATACCGCGTCCTGTATCATCCTGAAGTTCGTTTTCGGCCTCATTGCCGCGCTGACCATCAATGCACAGTTGCGCGGCCGCAACATTCTCACCGGGCTGATCCTGTTGCCGTGGATCATCCCCTCGGTGGTGCAGGCGCTTACCTGGAAGAGCATCTTTGATCCACTGTTCGGCGCGCTGAACTACATCCTGCTCCAATTGGGCATCATCAGTGAGGGCATCTCCTGGTTGGGCAACCCGCAGCTGGCGTTGCCCGCCGTGATCCTGGCCAACGTGTGGGCGGGCATCCCCTTCTTCACCGTCAACATCCTGGCCGGGCTTCAATCCATCCCGCAGGAGCTGTACGAGGCCGCCGAAGTGGACGGCGCGTCCGAATGGCAGCGTTTCCGCCACATCACCCTGCCCGGCATCCGCTTCGTGGCATTGGTGGCCGTGCTCCTCTCCACCATCTGGACCTTCAACAGCTTCGAGGTGATCTTCTTGCTCACCGGCGGCGGCCCGGCCGGCACGACCCGCGTCTATTCGGTGTTGACCTACCAGTATGGTATGATCGGCCTGCGTTTCGGCCCGGCCGCAGCCATCGCCCTGAGCATGACGCCGGTGCTCGGCTTCCTGATCCTGCTCCTCTCCGGCTACATGCGCCGCGACATCAGCACCGACGTGGAGGAGACCTGGCAGACCCATCTGCTGAGCTTCCTGGGCCGGGTTATCGGCCTGATCCTGGGCATCGTCCTGTTCCCGGTGCAGATCATCGGCAACGGATTGGCAGCGGCCGTCAAATGGGTTCGTCGCGCGCTTGGCTGGACACCGGGGCTGGCGCAACGCTCGGCACAGCGTCGCACCCTGCTGCTCGTGCGCGTCCTGACGATGATCATCCTGCTCTTCCTGATCTATTTCCCCTTCTACTGGATCATCATCACCGCCTTCAAGACGGAGCTGCAGATCACCCTGCGCCAGAATATCCTCTGGCCCGCGCCCTGGTCGTTGGAGCAGTTCCACAAGCTGTTCTATGAGCAACCCTTCTTCGTCTGGGCGCGCAATACGGTCATTGTGACGATCTTCAGCACGGTCGTTTCGGTGGCGTTTTCGGCATTGGGCGCGTATGCGCTGGCCCGGCTGCGCTTCCGAGGCGCCGATACCCTCAACGCGGTGCTGCTTATCACCTATCTCATCCCCGGCGCGCTGATGTTTATTCCGCTTTATCAGATCCTCACCAACCTGGGGCTGATCAACTCGCTGGCCGGCCTGATCGCCGTCTACCCGACCTTCATGATGCCCTTTTCGACCTGGCTGCTGCTCGGCTACTACCGCTCGATCCCTGAAGATCTGGAGCACGCGGCCATGGTGGACGGCGCCACACGGCTCCAGGCGTTCCTGAAAGTCACGTTGCCGCTCACCAAGCCCGCGCTGCTGGCGGTGGCGCTCTTCGCCTTCACCTCCGCGTGGAAGGAATTCCTCTACGCGTTCGTCTTCATCCGCAGCGACAATCTGAAGACGCTGACGGTGGGCATGGCGACGACGATCTACGGCGACATCTACCCCTGGGGCTTGCTGATGGCCGCTGCGCTGGTCATCTCCATTCCGGTCGTGGTCATCTACATGTCGGCCCAGCGGTTCATGGTGGCCGGGCTGACGGCCGGGGCGATCAAAGGCGGTTGAGACCATGCACATCGCCGAAATGCGCGTCACTCCCATCGCCATCAGCGATCCGCCGCTGCTCAACGCAGCCGGGCTCCACGCGCCCTATGCGCTACGCACGATCGTCGAGCTGGTGACAAACGACGGCATCAGCGGCCTGGGCGAGGTGCCCGGCAGCGCGCAGACGACCGCCAGCCTGGAGGCCGCCGCCGAGATCGTGGTTGGCCAGGATCCGTTCCAGCTCAACGCGATCTATCGCGGGTTGGTCGAGCGGTTCGGCATCGGCCACGCGCCGGCCAACCTGGTCGGCTGGGAACATCGCCGCATCCTCCACGTCTACAGCGCGATCGAGGTGGCCTGTTTCGACATCATGGGCAAGGCGGTTGGCCGACCGGTGTGCGACCTGCTCGGCGGCCGGGTGCGCGACCGCGTGGCGTTTTCCGCCTATCTGTTCTACAAATACGAGGGCGCGGGCGGCGATCTGGGCTTCGGCACGGATCCGGCCGCGACCGGCTGGGCCGCGGCGCGGCAACGGGCCGCGCTTGACCCGGAAGGCATCGTGGCGCAGGCGCAGGCGATGTGCCGGGAATTCGGCTTCAAATCCATCAAGCTGAAGGGCGGTGTCTTCCCGCCCGACCAGGAGATTGCGGCCATCCTGGCCCTGCGCGAGGCGTTCGGCGCGGGCACGCCACTGCGGCTCGACCCCAACGCGGTCTGGCGCGTCGAGACGGCCATCGCGGCCGGCCGGCGATTGGAGGGCGTGCTCGAATATTTCGAGGATCCGGTGCGCGGCCAGGAGGCGATGGCCGCAGTGCGTCGGGCGGTCAAGCTGCCGCTGGCCACCAACATGTGCACGACCGCGTTCGAGCATCTGCCGGGCAGTATCCGTTTGGGCTCCGAGGACATCATCCTCAGCGACCATCATTTTTGGGGCGGGCTGCGTGCCTCGGTCGAGCTGGCGCGCATCTGTCAGACTTTCGGCCGCGGCCTCTCGATGCACTCGAACAGCCACATCGGCATCTCGCTGGCCGCCATGACTCATCTGGCGGCCGCCGTGCCTGATCTGAACTACGCGTGCGACACGCACTATCCCTGGCAGTCGGAGGAAGTGCTCGTCGGTGGTCGGTTCAAGTTCGAGGACGGCAGTCTGCCCGTGCCGCGCGAGCCCGGTCTGGGGATCGAGCTGGATCGGGCTGCGCTGGCGAAGCTGCACGAGAATTATCTGCGCTGTGGCCTGACCAGGCGGGACGACGAGGTCGAGATGCAGAAAGTCCAGCCGGGCTGGAAGTTCCAGGCCACGCGCTGGTGATCTTGTCGGCGCACGCCCGGGCACTGTGTGTCTACGCCTCGTTTGCGTTCATTTTCAGAGGACTTATGGCCCAACCCGACAGCCTCACGGTCTACATCGGCACCTACACGACCGAATCCAGGTCTGGCCGGCGCTCAGAGGGTATCTACCGGTTGAGCCTGGACACGCACACCGCCGCGCTGACATTGCAGGGCGTGACTGCGGGCATCGCCAATCCCACCTGGCTGACCCTCAGCCCGGACGGTCGCACTCTCTACGCCGGCAGCGAGGTACGCGAGCACGGACGGCGATCGGGCGGTGCGGCCGTGGCCTATGCCCGTGACCCGCTCACGGGCGCGCTGACCCGCATCAACGACGCGCTGACGCTGGGCGCCGGGCCATGTCACCTCAGCCTCGATCCGACCGGCCGGCTGTTGATGGTTGCCAATTACGTCAGCGGCAATCTGACCGTCTTCGGCGTGCGCGACGACGGCGGTCTGGAGCCGGCTGAGCAACTCATCCAGCACACCGGCTCCGGCCCGGTGGCTGACCGTCAGGAGGGGCCGCATGCGCATTGTGTCATGCCCGATCCGACCGGCCGTTTCGCGCTGGCGGCCGACCTGGGGATTGACAGGGTGCTGGTCTACCGCATCAATGTGGGAGCGCGCCGACTGGAGGCGGCCGACCCGGCGGGAGTCAGCCTGCAGCCGGGGACCGGGCCGCGGCATCTCGCGTTTCACCCGAGCGGCCGCTGGGTCTACATCACGGGCGAGCTGAACTCGACGCTGACCGTTTGCGCGTGGGATGGCGAGCGGGGGCGGCTGGACCCTGTGCAGGTGATCGGTACCCTGCCGGAGGGCTGGCAGGGGATAAATTACCCGGCCGAGGTGGCCGTGGCACCGTCGGGCCGATTCGTCTACATGGCGAATCGGGGCCACGACAGCATCGCGATCTTCGCGGTGGACGAGACCACGGGTGCGCTCGCGGCGGCGGGACACGAGCCGACGCAGGGCAATTTCCCGCGTCACTTCGCCCTCGACCCGACCGGTACATTCCTGCTGGTCGCCAACCAAAACAGCGACAATGTGGTGGTCTTTCGGGTGGACGCCGCGAGCGGCCGGCTCACACCGACAGGCCAGATGATTACGGTGCCGATGCCGGTGTGCGTGCGATTTGCAGTCTAGCCATGTATCCGCACCGGCTTGATTGTGCCCGACACGGGTGAGAGGAATCTACCCGGTTGATCAGCCGCCCTTCACATACCGGGCGAACCAGTCCAACGTGCGTTTCCACGCGTCTTCGGCGGCATCGGGCTTATAGTTGCGGCCGGTGTCGTTGTGGAACGCGTGCGCGGCGCCGGGATAGACGATCTTCTCGAAGACCTTGTTGTGCTTCTTCATCGCCTCTTCGATGGCCGGAATGCCGGCGTTGATGCGCTGATCGTTTTCGCCGTAGATCGCCAGCACCGCAGCCCTGATGTTGGGCACTCCCTCCAGAGGCGGATGCGGGCCGTAATACGGCACGGCCGCCTTCAGGTCCGGCGATTTGGTGGCCGTCAGCCATGTCATGCCGCCGCCGAAGCAAAAGCCGACCATGCCCAGCCGATCTCCCTTGACGAATGGCAGGCTCTGCAGATAGCGGATGGCCGCCAGGTAGTGACCGGCCAGCTCGTCGGGCGAGGCCGCGCTCAGCGCGGCCGGGATCTGCGCTGGATCGCTCACTTTGGCCGTTCCGCCCTGTTTCGATAGCAGGTCCACGGCCACGGCCACATAGCCCGCCCTGGCCAGCCGCCGGGTCACGTCCTGGATGTAGTCGGTCAGGCCGCGATTCTCGTGCGCCACGACGATGGCCGGGAACGGCCCGTCGCCCTTCGGTTTGGCCCGATAGGCGATGACCGTCAGGCCTTCGCCGGGGAAGGAGACCATGTCGCCCTCGACGGCCGGATCGTCGGCCGGGACGCGCACGCCCGCCGGAACCGGGATCGCCGTCGGCGCCGGCGTCGGCGTGGTGGCGACGGTCGCCAGCACGGCCTGGGTGGCGGCGGCTGCGATCTGCGCAGGCGTGGGCGAGGCGGCGACCGTGGGCGCCGCAGTCGCCGCAGGCCTGGTCGCGGCCGCGGTCGGTGGGACGGTTGTCGGGGGGACGGCCGTCGGCGCGACGGGCGCGGCCGGCGGCGGTTCCGCGGTGGGCGCGCCCGTCGGCGCAGGCATGCAGCCGGCCAGCACCGTGTTGGCGACCGCCAGGCTGCCCATCACCGCGGCGATGTACTTCAGCGCCTGTCGCCGGGTCAGGGCGCCTTCCTGGTAATCCTCGACGTACTCTTCGACCAAATAGCGCTGCAGGTGATTCAACTTCTTCAACGGATCTGTTTCGGCCATCTCCTCGTTCTCCTCATTTCGCCTGTCACGATCTCTCAGCCCAAGGCCTCTGCGCGCATCTTGTACGATGCATGTTCTGATAATACAGGCGAGCAGCCGGCCGTGCTGTAGGCGGGCGTCCACTTCCGCCGCAGCGGCGATCGCATCCACGGAAGGCGCATCGGCGCCGGGCGACATTTGACACGCAAACCGGTTTGTGTTATCCTGCATCCGTCAAACCGGTTTGCATATCGCGCGCTCTGCTTCGGCGCGGCCGTCGTGAGAAGATCGTGAAACGGGCGACCATCTCTGATGTTGCAGCCTATGCCGGCGTCACCAAGAGCACGGTGTCGCACGCCCTGAGCGGCAAACGCCCCGTCTCGGCCGAAACGCGCGCCCGCATCGAACGCGCCATCGAGGCCCTCAACTACCGTCCGCACCCTGTTGCGCAGCGCCTGGCGACCGGCCACAGCCGCGCCATTGGCTTCGTTTATCCCCTCTATGGCCCGGAGTTCAGCGGGCTGGAAATGAAGTTCATTGCTGGCGCGGCCAGCGTCATCAACCAGGCCGACTACGCCTTCGTATTGCTCACCCCGCCCGACCGTCGCGGCGACAATCTGACGCGCTTCATCCAAAGCGGCCTGTTCGACGGCGTCATCCTGATGCAGGTGCGCCTGCACGACCCGCGCGTCGAGGCGTTGCGCCGGGTTGGCCTGCCGTTCGTGTTGATCGGCCGCTGTCAGGACAATGCCGGCCTCACCTTCATTGATCTGGACATTGACCAGGCATTGCGCCTGTGCGTGACCCACCTGGTCGAGCTTGGGCATCGCCATCTGGCCTACCTGCGCCTGGACGACCCCGACCTCGGCTTCGCGGTGCGCGCGGCGCAGGCCTACACGGCCGCCTGCCAGGCGCACGGCCTGGCCGTGGAGATGCTGGCGTGCGGACTGACTGCGGAGAGCGGCGCACAGGCGACGGCTGCATTGCTGGCCAGGCGACCGGAGATCACCGGCCTGATCATCTGGAACGACAGCGCGGCCCTGGGGGCGCTCCAGGCCGCGCAGGCCAGCGGCCGTCGTGTGCCGGCCGACCTCTCGGTCATCTGCTTCGACCGTTCGCTGATCGGCCATGTGACGTCCTTGCAGCCGACCGCCATAGACATCCGGCCGCGCGAGATGGCGGCCGAGGCGGCGCGCCTGTTGCTGGCGCAGCTCAGCGCGGCCGCGGCCGCGCCGGCCCAGGTGCTGCTGGCGCCGCAACTGCTCGTCGGCGAGACGACCGCGCCGTTGTCCGTTCGAGCGGCCCCATAACACAAGCTTCTGGCTTGTGCTCACCGCAAGCGAGGGCAAGCCGGAGGCTTGCGGTACGCAGGACTCATCGCAAGCGAGGGCAAGCCGGAGGCTTGCGGTACGCAGGAGGCGTCATGCGCATTGATGCTCATATCCACTTTACGCCGCCGGAAATGGCGGCCGACCTGGCCGCGTTCGCCGAAGCGGAACCTTACTGGGGCCTGCTGGTGACAGGCGATGCCGTCAATCACACCGTCCAGGGCTGGGCCACGCCGGAGCGGATGATCGAGGATATGGATCGGGCCGGCATAGACCGCGTGATGCTGATGGGCGAGTATCGTCGGCGCCACGAGGCATGCGTCGAGCGCAACGAACAGGCGCTGGCGCTGCTGCGCCGCTGGCCCGACCGCATCAGCGCGTTCGCGGTGGTGCAGCCGAAGGCCGGGCCCCGGGCGCTCGATGAGGCGGCGCGCTGCCTGGACGCCGGCATGGCCGGCATCGGCGAACTTGGCCCCTACGGCCAGGGCTATACGCTCGACGACCCCGATTTTCTGCGCCTGGTCGAGCTGTGCATCCGCCGCGATGCGCCCCTCAACCTGCACGTCAGCGAGGAGATCGGCCACTTCTACCTGGGCAAGAGCACGACGCCGCTGCTCCACTACTATCGGCTGGCCTGTCGCTACCCGGAACTGAAGCTGATCCTGGCGCATTGGGGCGGCGGCCTGCTCTTCTACGAATTGATGCCCGAGGTGCGGCGCAACCTGCGCAACGTCTGGTACGACACGGCCGGCTCGCCGCTGCTCTTTCCGACTCCGGCGATCTTCCGCGCGGCGCTGGATTGCGTGGATCACCGCAAGCTCCTCTACGGCTCCGATTACCCGCTGCTGCTCTATCCCCGACGCCAGCAGGAGCCGGACTTGCGGCCCTTCATTGCTGAAATTGATGCGCTGGGCCTGGCAGAGGATGTCTATGCGGACATCATGGGGCGGAACGCGGCCCGCCTGCTGGGCCTGGCGCCGCCCCTCGCAGCGGAGCCGCCTTCGCCCAGGCGGTCGCCGCGCAGCGCCGTCATCACCGAGATCAGGCCGGAAGCGGGCGTGCGGATCGGCCGGCTGATGGCGGTCAGCGCAGTGGCGCAGGCGTGGCCGGCGACCCAGGCCGTGTTCGAGCGCTACGGCATCCCCTGGCGCGACAGCCCCGTGCCCTACTGGGAGCCGATTGTCCAGGCCGCGGCCGCGCGCGGCCTGGGGCCGACGGCCCAGCAACGGCTGTTGGAGGAGCTGAACGCGGCCATCGGCGGTGAAACAGGAAAGGAGGCAGCTATGTCAGGATGAGCGGGGAAATCCCCGACCACAGTTCACGCCCGCCGGCGCAGCAGGTTTGATCTTTATTTCAGATTCACACAGCACAGGAGGATTAAATCATGGCTACTCCCGCTGGCAAGGAACGCCAGGTCAAGTTCCTCGGCGGCGCCGCAGTGGACGGCGCGCCGGTCGCCTACATCGTTGTTTTGGCCGCGGTGGCCGCGGCCCTGGCCTTCATCCCGTTCTCGGTCGTCCTGGCTTCGGGCGGCAGCTTTCCGCTTAGTCAGGGCATTCATCCCCTCATCGGTTGGCTGCTCGGCCCGATCGCCGGCGCAGTGGCTTCCGGCGTCGGCGCGTTGATCGGCGTCTTCCTGGCTCCGCACACGGCCGGCGTGCCGGTGGTTACAGTGTACAGCGCAGCGCTGAGCAGTTTTGCGGCCGGCGCCATGGTGCTGGGCGCGAAGCGGCGCGCCTGGTGGCTGCCGCTGACCGTGATCTTCGTGATCTGCTGGCTGCTCTTTGCCGGCCGCGCGGTGGTGCAGAACGGCGTAGGCCTCTACGCCGCCATCGCCGGCTCGTTCCTCGACTGGTCGGGCATTCTGCTCTTTGCCCTGCCCACCCGCACCCTGGCTGCCCGCTGGATCAACAGCAAGAATCTCGCCTGGGTGGCCGCAGGTCTGTTCCTCGGCACCTGGATGGTCGCCGGCGTAACCCATGTCGCTTCGGCCGTCGTGACCTACTTCATGTTCAACTGGCCCGAAGAGGTCTGGGTGACGCTGATCCCGATCATCCCGTTCGAGAACCTCATGCGCTGCCTGACCGGCACGGTGATCGGCGCGGGCGTCATCGCCGGCTTGCGCGCCATCGGGTTGGTCAAGCCGACAGAGGCGATTTACTAGACGGGATCTGGTAGATTGGTAGATTGGCAGATTGGTAACTTGGCGACGAGCGACGCGAAAGCGCTTGCGACAATCGCCAGTCGCTGCGTCACCAAGTTGCCAAGTTGCCAGCCGCCTGTTTCCCAGTCTGCCAATCTACCAGGCTGCCCAAAAGAGGCGTTGATGAAAGAACCCATCGCTATCCTGGATAACGTCTCCTACATGTACCCGCGTTCGGTCGAGCCGGTGTTGCGCGACATCTCGCTTGAGGTTTACCGCGGGGAGTTTCTGGGGCTGATCGGGCCGACGGGGGCGGGCAAGAGCACCCTATGCCTGACCTTCAACGGCATCGTGCCGCAGTTCTTCGGCGGTCGGTTTTTCGGCAGCGTGACTGTGGCCGGGCTGGACACGCTCGATCACCCGATCAGTCAGCTGGCGGCCCATGTGGGCGCTGTGTTCGAAGACCCCGAGACCCAATTGATTGCTACCTCGGTGGAAAACGAGATCGCCTTTGCCCTCGAAAACCTGCGAGTGCCCCGCGAGGAGATTGCAGCGCGCATTCCGCGCGTGCTGCAAGCTGTACGCCTGGAAGGGACCGAGAAGAAGCACCCGCACGAGCTATCCGGTGGCCAGAAGCAACGCCTGGCGATCGCTGCGGCCCTGGCAGTGCAGCCCAACCTGCTGATCCTGGACGAGCCAACTTCTCAGCTCGATCCCGTCGGCAGCCAGGAGGTCTTCGCCACGGTACGCGAGCTGAACAAAGAGCTGGGCATGACTATCATCATGGCAAGCCACGCAGCCGAAGAAATGGCCGAATACGCCGACAGACTGGTGTTGTTGTCACATGGAGCCATCGAGGCGGTGGGCGCGCCAGACCAGCTCTATGCAGAGGTCGAGAGGCTTGAAAGCCACGGGTTGCGGCCGCCGCAGGTCGCCCGCACTTTTTATCTGATTCATCAAGCCAATCGGCTGCCCGATCCGGCGCCGGTGCGCCTGAAAGAGGGCATGGCCGGCCTCCACAGCCTGGCGCAATCCTGCCGGATCGCCCCGCCTGATGACCTGCTCCCACCCAGCGTGCATGGAGGAACGCCCCTCCTTTCAGTCAAAGATCTCAAACATGTTTACAGCGACGGCACCGAGGCGTTGCATGGCGTTTCCCTGGATATCCGTGAGGGCGAATACGTGCTCATCATCGGCCAGAACGGCGCGGGCAAGAGCACGCTGGTCAAGCATTTCCTCAAGCTGCTGGAACCTACCGAGGGGGTCGTCACCGTCGGCGGCGTTGATACCCGGCAGCTCACCATGAGCGACCTGGCCCGGCGTATCGGCTACGTGGCGCAGAACCCGGATAACCAGATCTTCAATGCCAGCGTCGGCGAAGAGGTCGCGTTCGCCCTTCGCAATCTGGGCTACCCCAAAGCCGAGGTCGAGGCGCGCGTGCAAGAAACTCTGACCGCCATGGGCCTGTGGGAGCAGCGCGACCAGCATCCCCTTTCGTTGCCCAAGGGCGATCGCGCCCGGGTGGTGATCGCCGCGATCCTGGCGATGAAACCCGAAATCATCATCTTTGACGAGCCGACCACCGGCCAGGACTATCAGGGCGCGCGCTACATTCTGGATATCAGCCGCAAGCTGCATCAGATGGGCAAGACCGTCATCGTGATCACCCATCATCTGTACTTGATGCCGGAGTATGCGGAGCGCGTCATCGTGATGGGCAAGGGCACGATCCTGTTAGACGCGCCGATCCGCACAGCCTATCATCAGGTCGAACTCTTGCGCTCCACATTCCTCTCGCCGCCTCAGGCCGTGTCGTTGGCCCAAGAGCTGGCGCGGCGGGATGGTCGTGACTTCCCGTTGCTGACGCCCGAAGAAGTGGCCGCGTGCTTTTCGTGCCAGGATGGAGTTGAAGCATGAGTATGATGCGTTTTCAGACGGTCGAGCGGGATTCTTTCTTCACCCGTCTGGACTTTCGCCCCAAGCTGGTGATGATGGCCGTGATCAGCGCCATCGCCTTCGTATGGGAAAGCCCGGCGGCAGGTGGGTTGCTGGCCCTCGTCGTCATCGTGGCCTCGCTGCTGGCCGGCGTCAAGACAGGCTACATCCGCATGGTGATCACCATTATGGTCCCATTCTATCTGCTGCTGTTGTTGACGCACGGTTTCTTCAATGTGGATCAGGTCAAGTCGCTGACGGGCAAGACTGAACTCACGACCTTGTTCATGTTCCCCCGGACGTGGCCTGTGATCGGCGGCGGTCGTATGTCGGTAGAAGGCGTGCTCTACGGCCTCAACGTCATTTTCAAGACGCTCACCCTGGTGTTGGTCATTCCGCTCGGCATCTTCACCACCGAAGTGGACAAGTTCATCGTCGGCATGGTGCGCGCCCGCGTTCCTTACAAGCTCGCCTTCATCTTCTCGGCCACCTTGCGCTTCGTACCCCTCCTCTTCTCCGAGATCCAGGGAATCATCGAGGCGCAACGCCTGCGGGGCCTGGCAGTGGAAAAAATGGGGCCTCTCAAGCGTGTGCAGGTCTACTCCAAGGTCGCGGTGCCCCTGATCCTGGGCGCCATGGTCAAATCGCAGATGCTCGAAGTGGTGCTGCAATCGAAGGCGTTCACCGGCAGCGCCGATCGCACCTATCTGCATGAATCTAAGTTGGGGCTGCCGGACTATCTCATGATCGTCTTCTTCGCACTGTTGCTGGTTGCGGCTATTGTCGCCTACTTCACGGTAGGCTTTGGCAAATTTGGCGGCCCGTTCTGATCTATGACGCAACTCATCGGTTCTCGTACCTCTGTCGAGTTCGGCCCAGGCCAGCCGGTGTTGCTGATCAACGACCAGATACGCGTCTATGATCAGGCGCCGCAAGCGTTGGCCGAATTGCTTGTCGGGCGCTGCGACTATCTGGTACAACTGGCGCATGAAGGCGCTGCATCCGGCTGTCAGGCCGTGGACATCCTCATTGACCATCCTGCTCTGGGCGAGGCCGAGGCTCTGCCGCGGGTCTTTCGGGCGATTGATGCTGCGTTGGGTTGCCCGATCTCTATTGACTCGCGTAATCCGTATGCCATCGAGGCTGCACTGGATGGTTATTCGGGCAAGGCCCTGCTGAATTCGATCAGCGGCGAGCAAGAGTTGCTGGACAGGCTTTTGCCGCTGATCGTCAAGCACAAGTTGGCCGTCGTGGCGTTGCTGGTAAACGATGTGCACGTTCCCCAGACCTGGCAAGAGCGGCTGGCTGTGGCGCGCGCGATCCTGGCGCGCACCGATGCTGCGGGCATTCCGCGCGAGGATATCGTTTTCGATGCTGTGTGCATGGCTGCCAGCACTCTGCCGGGCTCCATGCAAGTCACGCTCGATACTCTGGCTGCCATTCACGGCGAGCTCGGCATGAGCACGCTTCTGGGCATCGGCAATGCCGGTTTCGGCATGCCCGACCCGACGCGCATTGACCTGGCCTACCTGGTCGCGGCCGTCCCGTGGGGACTGGATGCTGCGCTGGTGGACTATCACACCCCCAACCTGCTGGCTGCCGCTCGCGCCATTGACTTCCTGAGCGGCCGCGATCCGGTCGGCGCGCACTACATCGGCCTCTATCGGCCGGCCAGGTCGCGGCGGCAACGCCCGGCATGACAGGAAGACCCCACTATGAAACCACCCATTGATTGGCGCGCTATCGTTGCGCCGCTCGACGTCGCCAGCTTCCCGCCAGCCGCACATCATCTGCGCCGCTGGATGGGCTACACCGTCACCCCCACCGGCGTCATCTTCGACTGCGAGACCGCCGCAGGCGACCCGGTCGTCTATCGCGTGGACGTGATCGAGTCAGACACGATCCGCGTGCGCATGGCGCGGCGGCATCACGCCGGCGAGCTGGCCGCGCGGGCATCGGAGATGCTCGTCCGGGCCGACTGGCCGGCCGTCCCGTTCGAATTCAGCGAGCACGGCGACCGAGCCATCGTGACCACGCCGCGGCTGCGGCTGGAGTTCCCGCGGTTTCCGTGGCAGTTACGGGCCTATGCGATCACCCCACCCCCAGCCCCTCTCCTGGGAGGAGCGGGGAGCGCCGTCCCCTTTTTCGCCGAACGGGTAGACGACCGGGCCTATGGCCCCGGCTATGAGGCGCCGCCGGTCGGTTTTGAGCCAGGGGTGAACGGCCAGGAGGCGGCGCGCGAGACGGTCGCCGTGACCCCCGGCGAGGCGTTCTACGGCTTCGGCGAGAAGTTCACGCCGCTGGACAAATGGGGCCAGGAGCTGATCTCGTGGACGGTGGATTGCGGCAATGTCAGTTCCGGCCGCTCGTACAAAAACGCGCCGTTCTTCATCAGCAGCGCAGGCTATGGCCTGTTTGTCCACTCCTCCTATCCCATCGTCTACCGGATGGGCAGCGAATCGGCCATCTCCTACTCATTTCATGTAGCCGAGCCGTGCCTGGACTATTTCCTGATCTACGGTCCGGCCTACACGGACATCTTGCGCCGCTACGCCGGGCTGACCGGCTTCGCGCCCATTCCGCCCAAGTGGTCGTTCGGTTTCTGGATGTCGCGCGCGGGCTATCGCACGCAGGCCCAGGTCGAAGAGATCGCGGCCGAATTGCGACGCCGCGACTTCCCCTGCGACGTGATCAGCCTGGACCCCTGGTGGATGGGCGAGGCGCCCTGGTCAACCTATCGCTGGGACCGACAGGCGTTCCCCGAACCGGAAGCGATGATCCGGAGGCTGCGTGCGCTGGGGATCCGCACCTGCCTGTGGATCCATCCCTACGTGCCGGTCGGAACCCCGCTCTACGTGGAGGGACGGGCCAGGGGCTACTTCGTGCGCCGCGGCCCGGCCGCCGGCGACGAGATCAGCCCGGTGATCGAGGCGTTCTCGGGCGAGCAACTCGCGGCCATTGATTTCACCAATCCCGCAGCCGTGGCCTGGTTTCAGGCGCAGCTCGACGCGCTGCTCGATATGGGCGTGGCGGTCTTCAAGAGCGATTTCGGCGAGCAGGCGCCGGTAGATGCGGTCTACGCGGATGGCCGCAGCGGCCTGGCGCTCCACAACCTCTATCCGCTGCTCTACAACCGGGCCGTCTTCGAGACGACCGCGCGACGCTTCGGCCGCGGGCTGACGTGGGCGCGTTCGGGGTATGCCGGGTCGCAGCGCTATCCTGTGCACTGGGGCGGCGACTCGTACAGCAGCCTCGATCAGATGGCCTCTCAGCTGCGCGGGCTGCTCAGCTTCGGCATGTCGGGCGCGCCGTTCTGCAGCCACGACATCGGCGGCTTCGATTACGCGCCGGGCTACTTCGACCACACGAGCGTCGAGAATTTCCTGGAGACGTTCAAGCAGACGGATCGCGACGAGTATCCGAAGGATGTGGTCACTTATGTGCGCTGGTTCCAGTTCGGCGCGTTTTCATCGCACATGCGCGCCCACGGCAAACAGCCGCATGAGCCGTGGACCTACGGCGCGGAGGCCGAGACGATCGCGCGCCAGTACTTGAAGCTGCGCTATCGGCTGCTGCCGTACATCTATTCGCAAGCCGTCCTCTCCGCGCGCGCGGGCCTACCCCTCGTCCGGCCGATGGCCCTGGCGTTCCAGGACGACCCGACAACGCGACGGCTCGATCTGCAGTACATGTTCGGAGAAGCGCTGCTCGTCGCGCCCGTCTGCCGGCCCGATGGCCGTTGCCAGGTCTACCTGCCGGCGGGCGACTGGGTGGATTTCTGGACGCACGAGGTCGTGCATGGCCCCGTCTGGCTGAATTTGACCGTCCCGCTCGATACGTTGCCGCTTTGGGTGCGCGCGGGCGCGATCATCCCCTGGGGGCCGGAGCAGGACTTCGTGGACCAACGACCGCTCGATCCGCTGACGTTGGAGATCTACGCGCCGGCCGCGGCGGGAAGCTGCACCATCTACGACGAGGACCGGCCGGAGGTCGTTGTCAGCTACCGACGGATGGCGGACGCAGCGGGCGTCGGCCTGACAGCGACCATCTCACCGACGGTCGGCGATGTGACGTTGATCTGCCGCGGGGCCATTCTGCGTTCGGCGCGCGTGAACGGCGCGGACATTGCACCGACCGCGGCCGGCGCGCTCCGCTTCGATGGGAGGCAGGGCAGCATCGTGCACGTCGCACTGGAGTAGTAAGGAAGGTATGGCGCGGTCAGGAGAGCGATCACGGCCCGCAGAGCCTACGCGCTCGGGCCGGTTTCCGACCGTGCCCATCCTGGGGGACCTCTATGCTCTGTTGCCTGGCGCCATAACCACACAGCCGTTTTGACCGGATGTGTTCACGTCATGTAAAATGTAGTTACTTGACTCGCACTCAGGCAGGTCAGCGAAAGGAGGTAGAGATGCTCGGAACGAGAGCAGGTGTCCGCGAGCTCAAGACTCGCCTGAGCGCCTATTTGGACCTGGTTAAAGCCGGACAGACGGTAGTGGTCACCGAACGCGGCAAGATCATCGGATATATCTCGCCGGTCGCTCCTCCGGTGGATGCGCGCATGCAGGCGCTAGAGGCGGCTGGCTTTCTGCGGCGCAGCCGGGGCAGGTTGAAGCCGCGCGAGCCGCGAGTGTTGAACCCTGGTCCGGCCCTGGCATCCGATCTGGTTTCAGAAGGCCGCAATGGCGATCATCTACCTTGACACCAGCGCGCTGATCAAGCGCTACATCGGCGAAATCGGGTCGGCCGAGGTAAGCGAGTTGCTCCGGCGCCCAGACGAGACCGGCACGTTGGAGATCACGAAAGTCGAAATGGCTTCGGCTATGGCGCGTTTGGTGGCAAGAGGGCAGATCACCGCTGAAGATGGCAGTCGTATCTGGGAGGATTTCGAGGAAGATTGGCCTTTGCTAGATATCCTGCTGACCTCGACCGCCACGGTAGAACGCGGGGCCGCGGTGGCGTGGACGTTCCGTTTGCGCGGTTATGATGCCCTGCATCTTGCTGCCGCGTTGGCCTGGCAGGAAGCGCTTGCTGAACCGGTCACCCTGGCGACCTTCGACCGGGAGCTCTGGCAGGCAGCGCACCAGGCCGGCCTGCAAGCCTGGCCGGCCTGGTTGAAGGAGGCTGATCGGCAAGAACGGTTGCCTTGAACGGCGATGTAGCGGAAGTCGGCGTTCGGTTACCCCCTCAGGCGCCAGAGAGCCGCCTTCCGTCTCTATGCGCTGTTGCGGTATGCCGCGTCCAACAGCTCAATCGTATGGTAGATGGGCAGCGGTCGGCCCGCGAGGCGCAGGTGTGTGCGGATTTGCACCAGGCAGCCGATGTTGCCCGCAGCCACCGCATCCGCGCCGGTCTTCAGGATGTTGGCGGCCTTGCGCTGGCCGAGCTGATGGGCGACCTCCGGCTGTTCGATGTTGTACGTGCCGGCCGAGCCGCAGCAGATCTCGCCCTCCGGGATCTCCAGCAGCGTCAGGTTGGGGATGCTGCGCAACAGCTTGCGCGGGGGATCGGTCACCTTCTGCGCGTGCGCCAGGTGACAGGCGTCGTGGTAGGCGACTTTCAGCGGTTGCGGCAACGCCGGCAGGGGCGCGATCCCCAACTGATCGAGGAAGACGGAGACATCTACGGCCCTGTGCGCCAGCTCGGCCGCGGCCTCTGCTTCGGGCTGGCCCGCGAAGAGCAGCGGATATTCGTGCAGGCCAGAGCCGCAGCCGGCCGCGTTCGTGATGATCGCGTCCACATCGCGCGGGAAGGCGCGCAGGTTGGCGCGCGCGTGGCGCCTCGCCTCCTCAGCTTCGCCTTGATGCATCCCCAGCGCGCCGCAGCACGCCTGGCCGGCCGGAATCACCACTTCGACGCCGTTTTTCGCCAGCACGCGCAGCGTCGCCCAGTTGAAATCGGGCGCCAGCGCCTGTTGGACGCATCCTGCCAGCAACGCCACGCGCGCGCGCCGGGGGCCCTCGGCCGGGTAAAAGGCTGGCAGCGGCCGCGCGGCCGGCATCTTCTCAGGCAGCAACGTCAGCATCCCGCGCAGATCAGCGGGCACCAGCCCCTCCACCGCCTTGCCGATCTTCCCGGCGACGGCCGCTGCCCGGAAGCGGTCCGGGTAGGGGATCGTCTCACGCACGAGCGTCCGACGCACCCGGGCCATGAACGGTCGTTTGCGCCGCGGCTCGGCGTGCGCGCGGTACAGCGTCACCAGATCGCCGTATTGCACCCCCGATGGGCACGCGGTGACGCAGCCCTGACAGCCCAGACAGCGGTCAATGTACGGCAGCGTCTCCTCGACGGTGAGGTTGCCCTCCAGGGCGGATTTCATGAGGACAATGCGGCCGCGCGGGGAATCCATCTCCTCGCCGAGCACTTGATAGGTTGGACAGGCAGGCAGACAGAAGCCGCAGTGGACGCACGCCGTGATGGCGTTCGCCATGGCCGCGCCCTGGGGGCCGAGGGTTTCAACAGGGATGGCGTGTTGCATGAAAACCTCAGGAATTGAAATGGTGACGTCTGCGCAGAAGCCGCCCCACGATCATCCGGTGGGCTGGACCAGGTTGATCAAATTACCACACGTATCCTCGAAGGTCGCCGTGATGATCGGCCCTGTGGCCAGCGGCTCGCCGCGAAACACGACCCCGCGCGCCTTCAGCCGCGCGACGTCCGCTGCGATATCGTGTGTGATCAGCGCGGTGGCTGGGATGCCCGCCTCAAACAGCGCTTTCTGATAGGCGCGCGCGGGCGGAAAGGCCGCCGGTTCCAGCACCAGCTCGACCCCTTCGACTCCATCGGGCGAGGCGACGGTCAGCCAGCGATATGCGCCCATCGGGATATCGGCCATCTTGCGGAAGCCGAGCACGGAGGTGTAGAACTCCAGGGCATGTTCCTGGTCTTCTACCAGGAGGCTGATGAATTTAAGCTGCATGGCGATCTCTCTGATTTTTGAATTGCGCCAAGGGGCCCTGCACCGGCCCGGTCGGAGACCCATCCGTAGGGGTGTCCCTCTGTGGACGCCCCTACGGGGATGCCCACAACCGGTACTCGTAGGGGCGTCCCTCTGTGGACGCCCCTACGGGGATGCCCACAGAGGGGCGCCCACGGAGGGGCGCCCCTACGGGGCGTCTCGCGCCGGGAATTTTCCGCCCGGATCCAATGCCTGCTTGACGCGGCGCTCGAATGTCGCGCCGGGCTGGATGCCCAGGCGCGCCTTGCCCGGCGGCCCGACTAGCGCCAGGCCGCTGAGCCCGGCTTCCGCTAGCGTCGCGTCCAGTCGGGCTCGATCGGCCGTGGCGATCCACGCGACCTGACCGGCGACGCTGTAGCGCCGGATGTCCTGGGCCGCCAGGCGCTGCTCCAGGCCGATGATCTTCTTCGGCGTCAGCGGCACTTTGACCAGCGACCAGCCTGCCGGCGTCCACGCCAGCTCGCGCGCGTCGCGCCAGAGCCGGGCTTCTTCCGCCTCGGCCACCGGCTCGCCGCCGCCGAGGACGCCTCGCAGCCGCTCGATGCGGCCGGGCAGCGCGCTGGCCAGGCCCGCCAGCCGCACCCACAGCGTTGCGCCTGTCGGAGACGGGGTCAGGTCGAGGCTGTCCAGGTCGAGGGGCTGGGCGGTCAGCTTGATGATCGCAGCGACGCCAGCTTCCATCGAGGGCAAGTCGAGCCGCAACGTGGCATACGCCTCCGGCAGGGGGAAGACTTTGCAGGTCAGCTCGACCAGCACGCCGAACTGGCCCAGGCTGCCGACCATCAGCTTCGGGATGTCGAAGCCGGCTGCGTTTTTGACCACCTTGCCGCCAGCCCGCACCAGCTCGCCCGCGCCGTCCACGTAGCGCACGCCCAGGATGAAATCGCGCAGGCCGCCGTAGCGGTAACGGCCCGGCCCGTTGGCGCCTGCAGCGACCGTGCCGCCCAACGTCGCGCCGGCCTCGGTCAGCAGCGGATCGCATGGCAGATACTGGCCGTTGCGGGCCAGGATTGCCGCCAGCTCGGCGAGCCGCGTGCCGGCCAGCGCAGTGAAGGTGAACTCGCCCGGCTCGTACTCGACCATGCCGGACAATCCGGTCAGCGAGAGGGGCGTGGCGTCGTCCGGCGCGGCCGCCAGCGCGGTCTTCGTGCCCGCGCCGACCGGTTGGATGCGCGCGTGGCCGCGGACGGCGGCCTGAAGCTCAGCGATTGTGCTGGGGATAAGGAGGGTGTCTGTCATAGCTATTGGCTTCGACCTCGTCAATGGGCGGTTGCTGGCGCATCGCAGGGAGAGGGAGTAGTTTCCCTTCTGGACGCTCGACCGTCAGGTATTCTTCGGGCGATATACAGCGTTGGGGAATTGCCGGCATTGCGGCCCCTTACTCCCGGGAGATCACCCCGGCCGCTTCCAGCGGATGCATGCCGGTCTGGCGCAACGCGGGCGCGGCGCCCGCGGGGAACATCTTGCCCCGATTGGCGATCTCCTTCGGATCGCAGGCGCGGCGCAGGCGCTGCATCGTCTCGATGTCGTGCGCGCCGAACATCACCGGCAGGTAGTCGCGTTTCTCGACGCCGATGCCGTGTTCGCCGGTGATCGAGCCGCCGTAGGCGACGCACAGCCGCACGATCTCGCCGGCCAGTTGCTCTGCTTTCTGGTAAGCGCCGGCCTCGCGGCCGTTGTAGAGGATGAGCGGATGGAGATTGCCGTCGCCGGCATGGAAGACGTTGGCGACGCGCATCCCGTAGGCTGCGCTGAGCCGCTCGATCTCGGTCAGCGCCTCGCCCAGCCGGCCGCGCGGGACGACGCCGTCGTTCACCAGGTAATCTGGGCTGAGCCGACCGACGGCCGAGAACGCGCTCTTGCGGCCTTTCCAGATGCGCAGCCGGTCGGCGTCATCGCGCGCCACCCGGATCTCGTAGGCGCCCGATGCCTCGATGATCGGCTTCAGCCGCTTGAACTCCTCTTCCACCTGCTGCGCCTCGCCGTCGAGCTCGACGATGAGGAGCGCGGCCGCGGCCGGCGGATAGTTGGCGCTGACCGCCGCCTCGGCCGCCTCGATGGCCAGCCGATCCATGATCTCCAGCGCGCCCGGCAACAGACCCGACGCCACGACGGCCGCCACCGCGTCGCCGGCCTTCGTCAGGCTGTCGTACGCGGCCAGGATCGTGCGGTAGCGTTCCGGCTTGGGCAGCAGTCGCAGCGTGACCTCCAGCGCGATGCCGAACAGTCCTTCGGAGCCGACGAACAGGCCCACCAGGTCGGGCCCGGCCGCCTCCAGGCTCTCGCCGCCGAGGGCGACGACCTCGCCGTCGGCCAGCACCGCCTTGATGCCCAGGACGTGGTTGCTGGTCATGCCGTATTTCAGGCAATGGGCGCCGCCGGAATTGAACGCGACATTGCCGCCGATGGTGCAGACCAGCTGCGAGGAGGGATCGGGTGCGAAATACATGCCGTAGGGGCTGGCGGCTTTGGTCACGTTCAGGTTGATCGCGCCCGACTCCACCACTGCGATCCGCTCTTCGGGGTCAAGCCGGACGATGCGATTCAGGCGATTGAGGGCGATCAGCAGCCCATCCTGGATCGGCAGCGATGCGCCGGAGAGGCTGGTGCCGCTGCCGCGCGCGACGAACGGCACGTCGTACTTGTAGCAGATGCGCACCGCCTCCACCACTTCATCCTGCGTCTCCGGGATCACGACGGCGGCCGGCCGCGTTTTGTAGGCGGTCAGCGCGTCCGATTCGTAGGGCGCCAGCTGCGCGGGCTGCGTGAGCAGCCGGTCGGGCGGGTAAATGCGGGCCAGATCGGTGAGCCAGGCGGTGGACATCGGGACAACCTCCGGTTTCGATCGGTGATATCGGGGGAGATTATACAATGGAGTTTCTGTAATCCAAAGCGGCGTCGTGCCGCCGCAATCCAAAGCGGCGTCGAGCCGCCGATTGTCAGTCTCGCGGCGCACAAGCCCAGGCTGCAACGACGCATTGTGAATCAGACGCGATCGGGATCACCGGGCAGGCTTTCGCGTGCGAGGGTGATATACCGCCGCGCAGTCTCGACATCGCCGGCCAGCAGGTAGCTGGCGGCCAGTCGGGCGCGGCTGCGCACGGCATCGGGCAGGTGCGAGGCGCTGAGCTGGCCGATGGCCGCGCGCAGCTGCTCCTTTTCGACGCGGGCACGGCGGCCCGCGTCCACGTCCACGTATACCCCATCGTCGGTCACGTTGTCGGGCAGGCCGCTCAGCTTGTGCCACATGGCGACATCGCTGAGCCGACGCGCCGGGCCGGGTTCATCGCTCATGGGATTTCGTCTCGTCCGTTTGGTAATCACGGCCACCCCGCTGGCTGGCCAGATGTGTTACAATTAGCATTCGTAATCGCGTGGTTGCCGTTGTCGTATGATGCGCTGCACGCTTGAGCTCTTGTATTTTATTCTATTTCCCAAAGGAAGTTAACTATGAGCAGCACATCGGCAACCGAATCGGTCCATCCGGGCCGCGCCGCCTGGCGACAGGCGGTCGCCGGTTATCAGAGCCCAGACCTGCGCCGCAGTCTGTGGCAGATCGTCAATACGTTGGCGCCCTACATCGTCCTGTGGGTCTTGATGGTGCGCAGCCTGGAGATTTCCTACTGGCTGACGCTGGGCCTGGCCGTGCCCGCGGCCGGCTTCCTGGTGCGCATCTTCATCTTCTTTCACGACTGCGGCCACGGTTCCTTCTTCAAGTCCAGCCGGGCAAACGACATCTTCGGGATCATTACCGGCATCCTGACGTTCACGCCCTACTATTCGTGGCGCCACGCGCACGCGGTCCATCATGCGACCGCCGGCGACCTCGACCGCCGCGGGGTGGGCGATATCTGGACGATGACCGTGCGCGAGTACCGCGCGGCTCCGCGCTGGAAACGACTGGCGTATCGGATTTTCCGCTTTCCGCCCGTCACCTTCCTGATCGGCCCGATCGTCGTCTTCTTGATCCTGCAGCGCTTTCCGGTGGGCGAGAAAGGCCGACGAGAACGGATGAGCGTCTGGGCCACCGATCTGGCGTTGCTGGGCGTCATCGCCGCAATGAGCGCATTGATCGGCCTGAAGGCGTATGTGCTGATCCAGTTCCCGATCATGGTACTGGCCGGGATGGCCGGCGTCTGGCTTTTCTACGTGCAGCATCAATTTGAAGGAACCTATTGGGAGCGCCACGAGAACTGGGACTTCGCGACCTCTGCGCTGCAAGGCGCTTCGTACTACAAACTGCCGCGCATCCTGCAATGGTTCAGCGGCAACATCGGCTTTCACCACATCCATCACCTGAGCCCAAAAATTCCCAATTACAAGCTGCAAGCCTGCTTCAAAGCCAATCCGATTTTCCAGCAGGTCAAGCCGCTCACCGTGCGTGCGAGCCTCAAATCGCTGGGGCTGCACCTGTGGGATGAAGACAGCCGACGGCTGGTGGGCTTCGGGCATCTCCAGACGGCAGCCGGCCGCATTTGAGCCGGCGGCGACCTGGGGCGATCGGAATCACAATGGGAAAGCCTGCGATCCATGGCTGCACCATCGGCGGCGCCGGCCGGGCCGCTGTCGTAGCGGCCGTCGGCTGCGGCTCCGATCGCCCTCAGTCTGCCGCGGCGCGCAGCGCGGCCGCAATCGCATCTCCCATCTCGACCGTCGTCGCCCGGCCGCCCAGGTCGGGGGTGCGCACGCGGCCGGCCGCCATCACGTCCCGAATGGCACGGCCGATCAGGTCGGCCGCGGCCCCCTCGCCCAGGAAATCGAGCATCATGGCGCCGCTCCAGATCATGGCGATCGGGTTGGCGATCCCCCGGCCGAAGATATCGGGCGCGGAGCCGTGTACCGGCTCGAACATGGACGGATAGCGCCGCTCCGGGTTCAGATTGGCGCTGGGGGCCAATCCCAGTCCGCCCACCACCGCGGCGCCCAGGTCGGTCAGGATGTCGGCGAAGAGGTTCGAGGCGACCACCACATCGAGCGACTCCGGTTTGAGCACGAAGCGGGCGGCGAGCGCATCCACCAGCACGCGCTCGGTGGTCACATCGGGATATTCGGCGGCGACCGCGTCGAATATGTCGTCCCACAACGTCATCGCGAATCGCTGCGCGTTCGATTTGGTGGCGCTCGTCAAGCGTCGGCGCGGCCGGCGTCGCGCCAGCTCGAAGGCATAGCGGATCACCCGTTCGGTCCCGGCGCGGGTGAAGATCGCCGTTTCCACGGCCACTTCCAGCGGCAGGCCGCGATGCGCCCGGCCGCCGGCGCCGGTGTATTCGCCTTCCGTGTTCTCCCGCACGACCACGAAATCAATGGCGCCGGGCTGCTTGTCGCGCAGCGGTCCCGGCGCGCCCGGCAGCAGCACGCTTGGCCGCAGGTTGGCGTACTGGTCGAAGCCCTGACAGATGGGCAGCCGCAGCCCCCACAGCGACACGTGATCGGGCACGCTCGGCCAGCCGACCGCGCCGAAGTAGATCGCGTCGAAGTCGGCCAGGATCTTCAGGCCGTCCGGCGGCATCAGCGCGCCGTGGGCCAGGTAGTGTTCGCAGCCCCACGGAAACGTGGTGTACTCCAGCCGAAAGCCGCCCGCGATCTCGGCCGCGACGTTGAGCGCCTTCAGCCCTTCAGGCATCACCTCCTGACCGATGCCGTCGCCGGGAATGACTGCAATGCGATAGTGGTTCACCGTTCACCTCCGCCAGAGATGTCTCACCAACCAGGCCATGCTACCCGATGCGTGGCGATTTTGTCAATCGGCGCAACCCGATCGTGAGCTGGCGAACGAACATCTTGACAAACTCGTGAAAACCATTATAATTATACTTGTTCGGTCTCATTTTCGACCAGACTCCTTGCTGGCAAAACCGGGGCGCTATGCTTACCATCAGCCGTGAAACCGATTACGCGGCGCGGGTGATCCTGCACCTGGCGCTGCAAGGCTCCGACAGCCGTGTGACCGCCCAACAGATCGCCGGCCAGCGGCTCATCCCTCGCGCCCTGGTGCGTCGCGTGGTCACCCGGCTGGGCGCCGCGGGGCTGATCAACACGGTGCGCGGGGCCGACGGCGGGATCACTCTGGCGCGCTCTCCCGACCAGATCAGCCTGCTGGAGGTTGTCGAGGCGTTCGAAGGCCCCGTGGCGCTGAACGTCTGCACGGTCGAGCCCGACATCTGCCCGCTGATGCCGGCCTGTACGGTGCATGAGGCCTGGGTAGAAGCGCGTGATATCCTGCGCGCCGCGTTGGGCCGCATCACGTTCGCGGACCTGGCCCGGAAAGGAGGTGGGAGGTAAGGCGTGAGACGTGAAGCGTGAGACGTGAAACGCCAGTCGCCGATTTGACCCTGCCTACCCGTTTCCTGGTCTACTTGTCTACCCGTTTCCTTCTTCACTCGCACAGGGAGGCCGAGGTATGGATTCGTTGCTCATCGCACGATGGCAGTTTGCCATCACAACCACTTATCACTTCTTCTTCGTGCCCCTCACCCTGGGGCTCTCGCTCCTCGTCGCCATCATGCAGACGTTGTGGGTGCGCACCGGCGATGAGACGTACAAGCGGATGACGAAGTTCTGGGGCAAGCTTTTCCTGATCAATTTCGCTATGGGCGTTGTCACCGGCATCGTCCAGGAGTTCCAGTTCGGCATGAACTGGTCGGAGTACTCTCGCTTTGTGGGCGACATCTTCGGCGCGCCGCTGGCGATCGAGGCGCTGTTGGCTTTCTTTATGGAGTCCACATTCATCGGCATGTGGTTCTTCGGCTGGGATCGGCTCTCGAAGCGCGTCCATCTGGCGACGATCTGGCTGGTGGCGCTCGGCTCGAACCTTTCGGCGCTGTGGATTCTGATTGCCAATTCGTTCATGCAGGAGCCGGTGGGCTTTGTCCTGCGCAACGGCCGCGCCGAGATGGTGGACTTCGGCGCGCTGCTCACCAACCCGCATGTGTGGGTGCAGTGGCCCCATGTCTTCTTTTCCGGTCTGGCGACCGCGGGCTTCTTCATGCTGGGCATCGTGGCGTGGCGGATGCAGCGCAAAGAAACCGACGCTGCGTTCGCCCGGCGCTCCTTCCAGGTGGCCGCGACAGCTGCGCTGATCGGCGCGGTCATGGTCGGGCTGGTCGGGCATAGCCAGGCACAGCATATGGTGCAGGCGCAACCAATGAAGATGGCGGCGGCCGAGGCGTTGTGGAACACCGAGCAACCGGCTTCGCTGTCGCTCTTCACCATCGGCGACATGGTCAATCGCCGCGATGTGTTCGCGATTCGCTTGCCCGCGGTGTTGAGCATTTTGTCGTGCAATCAGACCTCGTGCGCGGTGCAGGGAATCAACGATCTGCAGGCAGCCTATGAGAAGCAGTACGGGCCGGGCAACTACATGCCGTTCGTCGTCCTGATCTACTGGTCGTTTCGGGCGATGGTGGGCGCGGGCGTGCTGATGGTGGTGCTGGCAGCCTGGGCGCTCTACCGTGCCATGCGCGACCGGATCATGGCGCCATCTGCGCTGCTGCGCATCTTGCCGCTGGCACTCTTCCTGCCCTACATTGCCAACACCGCTGGTTGGATCATGACCGAGATGGGCCGGCAGCCGTGGATCGTGTTCGGCGTGCTCAAGACGGAGGACGCAGTGTCGCCCAATGTGGCCGGTGGCATGGTGCTGGCGACTGCCATCCTGTTCACTTTGCTCTACGGCGTGCTCATGGCCGTTGATGTGTATCTGCTGGCGAAGTATGCCAAAGCCGATCCGGCGGACGTCGCAGCCGACCTGGTACCGTCGTGGGCGTGAGGCGTCAGACGCGAGACGTCGGGCGTGGTACGTGAAACGGAGATATGGTTTGTCCGTTTGTTGATTCTCACGGAGGCAAAGCATGGAGCTTAACACTCTCTGGTTCATCCTGATCGGTGTGCTCTTCACCGGTTTTTTCGTCCTGGAAGGCTTTGATTACGGAGTCGGCATCCTGTTGCGGATCATCGGGAGGAAGGACGAGGAGCGTCGCGTCATCATCAACACCATCGGCCCGGTGTGGGACGCCAACGAGGTGTGGCTGTTGACGGCCGGCGGTGCGATGTTTGCGGCGTTTCCGAACTGGTATGCGACGCTGTTCAGCGGCTTCTATCTGGCGCTTTTCCTGATGCTGGCAGCGCTGATCGTGCGCGGGGTGGCCTTTGAGTTTCGTTCAAAGGATATGAACCCGCGCTGGCGCAACCTTTGGGACTGGGCCATTGCGTTCGGGAGCTTCGTGCCTGCGCTCCTGTGGGGTGTGGCGATGAGCAATATCGTTCGCGGTGTGCCGATTGATGCGAAGATGCAGTATGTCGGCGGTTTCTTCAACCTGCTGAATCCCTACGCACTGCTGGGCGGAGTGGCCGGGCTGGGCGTCTTTACGCTGCACGGCGCCATCTTCCTCTCGCTGCGCACCGACGGCGAGGTCCGCCAGCGGGCCGAGGCGTTGGCGAACCGTTTGTGGCCCATTGTGCTGATCGTGGGCGCGGGGACCGTGATCGCCTCCTACTTCGCCACCGACATCTTTCAGCGGTTGGGCGTCAATCCGGGCATCAGCGCGCTGGGCGCCGGTGCAGCCTTTCTGGTTGGCGGCTGGCTGCTGCGTCAGGGGCGCTTCGGCTGGGCCTTCGTCATGACCGCGCTGACCATCGCGCTGACGGTCGTGACCACTTTCCGCGGCCTCTATCCGCGCGTGATGGTGTCCAGCCTGAACCCAGAGTGGAGCCTGACGGTGACGAATGCTTCGTCATCGCCCTACACGTTGCAGGTGATGAGCATCGTGGCGCTGATCTTTGTGCCCATCGTGTTGATCTATCAGGGGTGGAACTACTGGGTCTTCCGCGCACGGATCAGCGGAAAGAGCGCGCTGAAGTATTGATTTGCGGTATCT